>Ga0209123_1000762_pt1 | contig 37507 bp, 36 predicted proteins | sample BarGraIncu00431A_FD_184500 | JGI IMG/M metagenome (GOLD analysis project Ga0209123, IMG submission 184500) | Arctic peat soil microbial communities from Barrow, Alaska, USA - Barrow Graham LP Incubations 004-31A (SPAdes) (version 2) | ecosystem: Environmental > Terrestrial > Soil > Wetlands >... | reverse complement strand
GCAGCATCAGAGGTGACTTGCATTTTAGGATTTACCTTCTCAACAGCACAAACGCAAGCGACCTTGGGATTTTCATTGCCAAGCGCATTCGCGACCTTTACTCCATTTTCGATAATTTGCTTTTTAGTATTTAGATCTGGTGCAATATTCATTGCTGCGTCTGTAATATAGAACAATCGATCATAACCATCTATGTCGGCTACAGCAACATGGGACAATACATTGTCCGTTCGGAGTCCAATTTCTTTATCAAGTACAGCTTTAAGAATGATGGCTGTATCAACCATTCCCTTCATTAGAACCTGAGCTTCCCCCTTTGAAACAAGCTGTACTGCCATTCGGCATGCTTCTATGTTGTCATTTTGTCCTACGATAGAAAAGCCACCAAGATCGATATGATGTTCTTGTGCTATTCGCCTAATTTCTGCTTCATTTCCCACTAATATGGCATTCGCAATCCCTAAATCTTTAGCGCTTTTTACGGCAAGTAGTACTTCTAGATCTTGAGCTACCGCCACTGCAATCGTTTTCGGCCCCTTTAGTTGTGCTGTCTTTATAATTTCTTCAAATTTTCTGATCACTATGTTACCTCCTCATATTGATTACTTTATATAATAATGTAGATTATCTACATCTTATATCTCATTTAATTTCGTTGCTACCAATTTTTTTAATCCTAGTTTCATACTTTAGTTCATGTTGACAATAAATCAAGTATTGGAGGATATCATCCCCCAATACTTGGCTGATTCGGCCTGACCTCTACTACCATTTTGCCCTGTAACCATACCTCTTTTACAGCTAGGCTGGGACTTAACCGCACAAAAGTGGCGTCTTTTCCAGATTCCAAGCTGCCTAGTCGATCTGCAACCCCTAGAGATTGGGCAGGATTCAAGGACGCGAAACGAATGGCTTCGTGTAAAGGGCGATTCAGTACCTGAACCATTGTTCGAATACCTTGCAATAATGGATAGGCACTGCCAGCGATAGTACCATCAGACAAACGGGCTACACCAGCTTTTACAGTCGTCATCTGCCCGCCCAGCTCATATTCTCCGTCAGGCATACCGACAGCACGTGTACCATCGGACACAAGGGTAACCTTGTCCTGGGATTTAAGACGAAAGACCATTTCTAGAATTGCTGGATGAACATGAATACCATCAGCTATAAGTTCTAATTCAATATCAGCATTGAGTAATCCTTCCGTCATGGGACCAGGTTTCCTATGATGAATGCCCGGCATGGCATTGAAGGCATGAGTTATGCGGTGGACACCAGCTACGGCTGCACGAGACATGGTAACATAGTCGGCAGCCATATGACCAGCCGCGGGAATGATGCCATGACTTTGGCAAAATGCGATCAAATCTATAGTGTCCACGCGGTCAATGGCAAAAGTGAGGATCCGGATAAGGCCAGGATAAGCATTAACTAGTCGAGTCAATATGGCAAGATCCTTTCCCGCAATAGACGGCGGGATATAATCAGCAACATGAGCACCTTTATATTCACGTGTTAAGAAAGGGCCCTCTAAATGAACTCCCAAAATTTCTGCCTGACTATGATAGGGTGCATCTGTTTGTCCAGTATGAATATTTTCCAGAACGGCTAGTAATTCTTCGAGGGAACTAGACAAGGTTGTACCGAGAAAAGCGGTGGTTCCTTCCTGTAGTAGAGCCTGGCTAAGAGCAGCCAAACTTTCGGTTGTACCATCCATGATATCGTAGCCACCAGCACCATGGACATGGGTGTCAATGAGGCCGGGGATAAGAATATCGCCCCCAAAGCGGTAACTATTATAACCACCATCATCGGGAACATTGTCACCAATAGCTCCAATAAGGCCATTCTCAATTAGCAGATCACAATTGGTGGCAACTCGATCAGGAAAAACGACGGTAGCATGACGAATAAATTGTTTCAATGCGATCCTCCTATTGGCCAGAAGTTAACACCATTGGTTACTCTGTGCCCGCTTTATTTGACTGACTTGGTGTTACATTCTGCAGAGTCAGTGCTTTTGCTATAAAGCCATGACCACGTTGTAGCAAATGGGATGCTTCGTCTGCCGAAACACCTGCCAGTATCATGATGATAGCTAGTTTTGATGAGCCATTAGCGGTGGTCAAGGCCTCTTCGGCTTGACATTGGCTAACGCCGGTGGCAATGGTAACAATTCGTTTGGCACGTTCCTTTAGTTTAAAATTGGTAGCCTGGACATCGACCATGAGGTTACTGTAGACTTTACCGAGACCTATCATCGTGGCTGTTGTCAGCATATTGAGTACCATTTTTTGGGCTGTGCCAGCTTTCATGCGGGTAGACCCCATAATGACCTCTGGTCCTGTCAATACCGTTAGGCTCTGGTCTGCGATTCTGCCCATCTCTGAATTCGGGGTGCAGGTTAAGGATACCGTTCGGCAACCAATTGACTTTGCATAGCGCAGGCCTCCCATTACATAGGGAGTTCGACCACTGGCAGCAATGCCGATAAGGATATCTGATGAATTTAGCTGTTTACCTCGTAAATCTTCAGCTGCCAAGATGTCGGAGTCCTCGGCTCCTTCGACAGCATGCAAGATGGCCTGTGCTCCTCCGGCGATGAGTCCTTGTACCAACTCAGGATGAGTACCGTAAGTAGGCGGGCACTCTGAAGCGTCGAGAATGCCCATACGACCACTTGTCCCAGCACCAAGGTAAAAAAGACGTCCGCCTGCCTGTATTGCCGCAACAATGTAGTCAACGGTTCTAGCAATATCAGGTAAAATAGCTTGAATGGCGGTAGCTATTTTTTGATCTTCCTGGTTAATGATTTCAATAATCCCTAGACTGGATTGTTGGTCAATATTTATTGTTTTAGAATTACGTTCTTCTGTTAGTAATTTCTCAAGATTCATGCGCGACAAACTCCTTTAAACGGAAGGCCTGGCCAGGCCTGATGTAATTAAGTATAAATTTTTCTTCAGGGATAATACATGCTACTAGGTTGACTCGAGGATCAGCAGGCAAGGTCGATAAGACCACTTGCATCTCCCCCATATAGCGGAGGTAATCCTGGTTGTCAATGGTCACAGCTCCTAGTGGGCGCGGCATGGCTATGCGGGCTGGAATTATAGCTGAGCAGATCTTCCGTGCTTCTTGGGAGCGGATGACCCATTCTCCAGGGTCAGTACGATTTGTATGTGGGGCAAATAAAATTTCTCGTTCCGCAGTCGAAATGTCTGCGACGACTTTTACCTGCAGTTCAATATAGCTAGGATTTAGAGCAGCTACTGCAGCCAATTCATCTTCTAATACCAGTGGATCACCAAACAGTACTCCGTCCACTAACTGAGAGGCCAACAATTCTTTGGCCGCCAGTTGGGAACAAATTAATCGATGCTTCTCCAATGTTGGTAGACCAGCAAAAATAGGACCACGGGGACAGCTGCGAGATGGAATAAACGCAAGCACGGGTATATTGTAATCACGCAGCAGTTGACAACGCTCTGTGAAAAGGGGGAACGACATCCCCGTTTCAGGACGAGGATAATAATTGTGACAGGCCCGTAGTCGATTTAAATCTGCTTTAGCAGTATAGATTTGCTGTAAGGTGGCTGGAGTTATAGTACTTGCATTGATTTCAATATCTAAACCGCTCGTGGCAGTCATAGCGGCTATTTGCTGAGGCGAAAATCCATCATCGAGACGTATCGCCGACAAACCCAGTTTCTTAAAGGAAGAAAAATCAGATGGGTTGGCTCCGAGCATTGCAAAAGTCTGAGGAGAGATATCAGCAGTAATTGAGTAACCTAGGTGCACTGCATCAGCTATAAACTCTTGAAAATCGGCCAGCAGCAATTTGGATTCAGCCTCTGGGATGTGAAGTGAAGTGAACAGGCGGGTGTAGCCATAGCTACGGGCCAGCTGTAGATAATTATGGTTAGTTTGCAGAGAATGCCCCAGCCCCACGTAGGCCGCTATGCCTCTTTCCCACATCATTATGATCCTCCCCTATTCCTAGATTCCTGTTGGCACTCCTCTTCTTTCAAATCTTCAAAGCCAGCTAACCAGGTAATAATAAAGCCAGCTATATAGGAAATCAGGAGACCCATTAGATAATACCCTACCGTACCGGGTTTAATCAGAAAGACCAGTGGCAGTCCTGATAGGCCGAGTGCAATAGAGCTTACGTGCATGGCAGCTTGAAAAGCCCCACCAAATCCAGCGCCAATACAAGCTGTAATAAAAGGGCGGCCAAGAGGTAGTGTAACGCCAAAGATGAGCGGCTCCCCAATACCAAGGATGCCGACAGGCAGTGCCCCTTTTATAATGTCCTTTAGTTTACTATTTTTTGTTTTCAGATATACAGCAGCAGCAGCCCCCACTTGTCCAGCACCAGCCATAGCTAGGATTGGCATGAGTGGGTTCTCTTTTTGCGTGTTTAGAAATTCCATATGAACAGGTAATAGACCTTGGTGGAGGCCTGTCATAACAACAGGAAGAAAAGTTCCTGCAAGAATAAAGCCCACGGCGGCTCCACCTAAATCAAGCATATTCTTGAATAAATTGATAATGCCGTCAGACAATATACCGCCGAGGGGTTGCAACACATAAAAACTGGCAAACCCGGCAATCAGTAGTGTAAACGTTGGAGTAATCACGATATCAAGAGCATTTGGCACTACTTTGCGTAGTTGTTTCTCTACGATAGTCATAAACCAGGCAACAAGCATGACACCAAATAAACCACCCCTCCCAGGAACGAGGGCCACTTCATTAATTGTTATGGAAGCAATGGCAGGATTGATAATCAATATTCCTGCTAAACCACCCATCGCTGGTGTACCAGAAAATTCCTTAGCTGTATTAATGCCAACAAAAATGCCAAGGTAAGAAAAAAGGCCCCACCCGATAACATTCAAGATAGCGATCAACGTTCCTTTAGGGTCGGCTCCAGATTGGATAGCAATGTTAGTTAAGCCTGCTACCATACCAGAACCGACGATGGCTGGAATAAGGGGCACAAAAATAGTAGCAATTTTCCCAAGGAACATTTTAAGTGGTGTACGATTTTTATCCTTAATTTGGTTTTTTAGGTCCTTGATTTCACCCATCTGTAATCCTGTTAGAATCGTTACTTCTCCTGCCACTTTGCCGACAAGACCAGGGCCAAGGATAATTTGTAGTTGCCCTGGAGTTTCCACGACTCCTAGCACACCACTGAGTTTTTGCAATGCTAGTAAATCCATTTTAGACTTATCTGCTAGAGTAAGTCGCAGGCGAGTCATACAGTGGATTGCAGCGCTGATATTTTTGGTGCCGCCCACAATACTAATAATTTGTTGGGCTAATTCTTTTTCCTTGGTCACGATTTCATCCTCCGTTGTGATGCTTTATCTATTAATGGGGAATTTTTTTACCGCGAGTATTGCAACGCAAATTTTCTAGTATTATGATAGAAGAAATATTCAAGTCAGAAGGTGGCGATAATTGATGAAGGAAGTAACAATTTTAGCTGTAGATGCGGGCGGGACAGGTTGTCGAGCAGCAATTTGCAACAAAAGTGGGCAGATACTTGCTTATTCCTCCGGTGGTTCATGCAACTATCATAGTATTGGTGCCGAACAGGCCACTGTGACTCTGACTGTTTTGTTAATCGCCCTTATGAAAAATCAGTTTCTGCACGTCAACTGTGTGGTATTGGGTTTGGCTGGCCTTGACACCAAAAAGGATCAAGATGCCCTGACATTGATCGTACATAGAGCATTAACTGGCGCAATGATAGTTGCTGATAAAGTCTACCTATGTAATGACGCCTTGCTTACATTAAAAGGATCCGTAGGCCAGAATAACGGTGTGTTAATCGTAGCCGGTACCGGCTCGATTGCTTGTGGTATCACTAAAGAAGGCTTGGAGTGTCGAGTCGGTGGTTGGGGATACCGAGTTGGCGATGAAGGTAGTGGTTATTCAATTGGCAAAGCCGCTATCACTCATATTCTAAAAGCCTATGACGGTCGGGAAAAACCCTCTGCTATTTCAACTGCAATATTAAATGAAATGTCCTTTACGAATGAAGAAACGTTGGTAAATTGGATTTATAGTTCTCAGTTTTCAATAGCGAAAATTGCTGCTCTAGCGCCGATCATCGTGAGATTGGCAGAAGAAGGAGACCATCAAGGCATCAAGATCATCCAACGTGCGTGCCAGGAACTCGGGGACATGGCGTTAACAGTAATTACAAAACTTGACCTAATTAATACGGGCTTCAGCTTGATTTTGTCTGGTGGTGTACTAAAAAACTCAATTATCCACCGTCAGCTTATTGCGTCACTAACCAGTACATGTACGAGATTAACGGTAATTGTTCCTAACGATCAGCCCCTTTGTGCTAACCTACGATATGGTCTTATGATGGCAGGAATTAATAATGATATAATCCTAAATGAACTAGCGAAACAATTACATCATTCATCCAATGTACCTGAATCTTAACATAATTTGTTTCTGCTTACACAATTAATTGTCATTTAGTCTTATTTTGTCATATATGCCAAGGATAAGTCAAGTCATATAGACTGGAAAAACCACAGCATAAAGCCCATGTTATCTTTGATGACATGGGCTTTAGATGATTGAAACTTATTTGAACCGATTATTCCGTCACTGGTTGGTATTGCTTTTTCGCGGCCACTCTTTCCAGAAAAGAGGCTGTATTGATGATATAACGTTCATGCCGCCCTTTACCTATCTGCTCCAAGTCATCAAAAGCTTCCACGGTAAAGATCATTTTTTTGCCAGCCACCTCTTCCAATGTCGCAGTGGCAAACACCGACATACCTATTGGCGTAGCTGCCAAATGAGTTATTTCCACCTTGGTGCCCACTGAACCTTGACCAGCAGCCAGATAAGGAGCTAACGCATTGATAGCTGCCTGCTCTATTAAAGCCACCATCATTGGAGTGGCAAAAACAACCGCCCCAGAATTGCCAAACTTTTCAGCTGTATTATCAGGAGTCACTGACACGGTTGCCTTACCGGTGATACCAACTTTTAGTATGTTTTCCACAATATCTCCTCCTCATTACGAGTTATGTATACTATAAATTCGAAGTAAACCCATCAACTTTTCTCAATGTCAAACTAACACTCTATGTTATGTTATAATCTTACCACAAATTTGAAAATCCAGGTAGAGAGGATTATCTAGTAATCCAAGGATTAAAACAATAATTACTGAATAAGCCGTTTAGGCTCCACCCAATGAACTAATTTTGCGCCAAGCAATCTCTAAATACTTGCGAGAAAATTCATCATGATCTAAATGTAGCACTGTGCCATCCATATCAAATAATATCTTTTAAAACATATTTCTCCCAATAATAATACTTGCAGAATTATAAAATCGCGGTATAATTGTTATTAAATGTAATATATCCATTTGTATGAGCAAAGGCGCCCAAAACACTATTGTTGTTTTATGCGCCTTTTTATTATTGGGGAGGAATTTTAAGTGGATTTTCATTTTCTTTTAAAAGGCATATTACTAGGGTTCTCAATAGCAGCACCCGTTGGCCCGATTGGAGTTTTGTGTATTCGTCGTACTATATCGATGGGTATGTTACATGGTTTTATTTCAGGATTAGGGGCAGCTACAGCTGATTCTCTCTATGGTGCTATGGCTGCATTTGGTATTACGATCATTTCTAACTTTCTGCTAGACAACCAAATCTACTTACACTTTATTGGAGGATTATTTCTAATATATCTTGGTTATAACACCTTTATATCATTACCTGCTGAAAAGGCTGCGGAAATTAATGCTAAAGGTCTTATTGATGCTTATACATCTACGCTTATGTTAACACTAACTAACCCACTAACGATTATGTCATTTTTAGCTATTTTTGCGGGATTGGAAATTGGAACAACAAATTATACATCAGCTTGTTTTATCGTGTTAGGAGTTTTTATAGGTTCTGCATTATGGTGGTTACTGCTTAGCGGAGGGACCAACCTTTTGAGAGCTAAACTAAACTCATCTCAGTTAGTATGGATTAATCGCATATCAGGTTTAATCATTCTAGGTTTTGGCTTATTTAGTTTAATAAAACTTTAATGCTTAACAATCTGATGGTATATAAAAACACTATCCAGTAAAGTTCTAGTTTCAAATTGTCATGGAAGTCTCCTGCGCTAGAAACTTACCCTGACCGAAATATTATCATCAATTGAGAACTTTCCACGATGATGGAAATAATAAAAAATAAGACTAAACAATCTCTAACCATAAACAGTTAAAGACTTTTAGTCAATTCCTAAAATATGTACTTGTAATCCATCGAATGGATGATAAATGGTGTTCTTTATTTATCCAACTGTTTTAGCTCGCCAAAGGTTGCTGTTTCTACTAAAATAACATCAAAACCAATTTTACTGATTTTTTCCCACGGAATTACCACATCTTCATTACGACCAAACAATCCAAGGAACCTACCATTTCCAGGCACTACAATCGAAGTCAACCTACCGCTTTCAACATCAATTTCAATATCAGTGATAACACCTAGTCTTTTACCATCAATAATATTTATGACCTCTTTGACTTTAAGATCTGATGTTTTTAACACTTTTCACTTACCTCCTAGCAACTCTGCTTGTTCCATATATTATATGAGAGAAGGTGATAAATGTGCCAATTAATATTTTATTAATTTCTGCTTTGTCTCCATAGTTCAGCAAATTTAGATTTAAATTCAACTTTTAGATCTCGTTGCTCACCATTTTCCTCAAGAGTCTTTGTGGGTATAGCAACAACATTAGTAATGTCAATGAAACATAGGGGAGGAAATAATACGCACCACCAATTACTCCCTTCAGCTCTTCCAACTAAAACACGTACTGCTTCATATTTGCCAGCCGGCAATACTAAATTGCCATATGATTTTATCGGAAATTCAAACATCCCAATTTGTACATCCACGGGATAATCAGTACCACTCATAGTCACTACTTGTTTCGCTATATCAATAAGCTTATCTTTCTGCTTTAAAACAATTTCTTTAGCTACCGATTGTGTAGTAACATGTTCTAAATAAGGTGCTAAATATTCGATAATGGCATCACGAACTTTTAATTTCAACTGTTGATCTGCCACACTATCACTATTAGCTAACACATGTAATCGAATCAAATCCTTATTACTACATGATACTGGTAAATTTTCTTGATTTTGAGAAAATAAAAAAAACCAACCAATCGCAATAAATATTGCGATACCTAACAAGCCACATTCCCATAGTAAATTTCTCTTCATCTCATCTTCCCCTTGGTTATATATATTTACGCATATGCCCTAAGGCTGCTTTTTCTAAACGGGAAACTTGTGCTTGAGATATGCCTATTTCATCAGCAACTTCCATTTGTGTTTTCCCTTCAAAGAACCGTAAGTTAAGTATATGTTTTTCACGATCATTCAGTCGATACAAAGCATCTTTAATGGCTACACCTTCCAGCCAATTAAAATCTAAATGCTTATTATCACTGATTTGGTCCATCACAAAAATCGGATCTCCACCATCATGATAAATAGGCTCAAATAGAGATATTGGTTCTTGAATAGCATCAAGGGCAAACACAATTTCCTCTCTTTGCATTTTTAGTTCGTTAGCAATTTCAGTAATTGAAGGTTCACGAGAGTGACGGCAAACAAGAGAATCACGAACCTGCAATGCTTTATAGGCAATATCACGCATAGATCGACTCACCCTAATTGGATTATTATCTCTTAAATAGCGACGTATCTCACCAATGATCATAGGAACAGCATACGTAGAAAACTTAACATTTTGTGAAAGATCAAAGTTATCTATCGCTTTCATAAGCCCAATACAACCAACCTGGAATAAATCATCCACATATTCACCACGGTTATTAAACCGCTGAATTACACTGAGAACCAACCGCAAATTACCATATATTAATTGTTCCCGTACCGATAATTCACCATTTTGTAATACCACAAATAATTCACGCATTTTAATAGCGGAAAGCACCGGGAGTTTTGCTGTATTTACACCACAAATTTCCACCTTATTTATAATCATTTTAATTCCTCCCATAAGTTTCCATAATATTAAAAGATCATTACCGTACATGAGCATTATTACCACGGTTAACAAATTTTATTCACAATTTGCTCCAATAAAATCTACAATAAAAAAAGACTTGGCTAAAGCCAAGTCTTGAAAAATGCGACTTAATCCATCCGAGTGATTTCTTTGCGCAACCTCTTGATAATTCGTTTTTCCAAACGAGAAATGTAAGACTGGGATATGCCTAACATATCAGCTACTGCCTTTTGAGTACGCTCTAAACCATCATCATGTAAGCCAAATCTAAGTTCCATAATGCGTCTTTCTCGACCACATAATTTATTCATAGCAGTATGTAACAATGTTTTATCAACTTCTTCTTCTACTGATTTATAGATAATATCATTATCGGTACCTAATACATCTGATAAGAGTAATTCATTACCATCCCAATCAATATTTAAAGGTTCATCAAAAGATACTTCTGACCGTGTTTTACTATTGCGCCTAAGATACATCAAAATCTCATTTTCTATGCACCGTGATGCATACGTTGCTAATTTAATACGTTTAGCTGGATCAAAGGTGTTGACCGCCTTAATCAACCCAATCGTACCTATGCTGACCAAATCTTCAATACCCACTCCTGTATTTTCAAACTTACGAGCAATATATACAACTAAGCGCAAATTCCTTTCGATAAATATGCTTTTTACAGTATGATCACCATTTTGTAAACGAATTAATAAAAATGCTTCTTCATCATTACTTAAAGGGGGTGGTAATACTTCTGTACTACCTACATAAAAAACCTCATCCGTATCTAATAATCGTAAAACCTGTAAAATAGCAATCATCTTAAGTTTGATTATTAACTTAATGACCGGCCACGTTATGCACATATGCTTACCCCCTCTTTTTTACTTAGCTCATTCATAATTTGGGGATGTAATAGCACAGCATACGCCCCATCTCCTGAAAAAGTGCCGCTATAAATCCCAATTACCATGTCGCTAGCATCAATAAATCCAACTTTACCTGATATCATAAAACGATCTGGTCGAAAAGCTAGTAGCATACTTCTACTACCAATTGCATGATATGGGATAATTTGTATTCTTGATAGCCAAGCTAAGTCCACGCATTTATCCAAATTCGTTAGCCACATTTCTGAAGTGTTATTTCGTAAAAACGCTACCACTTGTTCACTTAAAATTGGTTCTAAAGCATATCGATTCACTAATATAGCAGGCTTACGACCTATCACTGTATATAACCCATTACCTGTATCAAGCATCCCAGTAAGCTCAACTGTTCGCCCTTCGTATTCCAGTCTTACTTGATATAGGTTGTGACGGCGGGTCATCAGTGGCAACATACGCCGTACTACAATAATCATCAAGGATATACCTATACTGGTTCCCAACAGCAGATGTATCCAAGATAGGGTTGCAGGGAATACAATCAAACTTCCAGAAAAAGTAGTTGTTTGCCAAAAATATAGCCACCCAACTACAGCACCGCCCAAAATAAAAGCTACAATATAAAAAGAAGCCATAAGAAAAACGAGGAGGCGACCTGGTTTAATGCCAAAAGCAACTATTATTAAAATGAGCGGCATGATGAATTTAAACAACATATGATTAACACTCATAAATCCAGGCGCTATACCAACTAAAACATAAAAACTCCCTATCGTAGCAGCTAATAAAATCCGCCATACTTTATAAGTGACGCTTGTTATCCAAGCTGTTAACAGCAAAATAATGCCATTCATTATTATATTGACAAAAAAAACCACATCTGCATAAACATACATACTCATAACCTACCTATCTAACTTTATATACTAAATCTCTAATATGTCTTTCATAATAATCTATTATTTAATTATATAAGTTATTCCTATTATAACAAACACTTCCTCCATAATTTGTAAAAACATGGTAAAAATATAAAAATAACCCTTGCAAAAACAAACAAAAAAAGTCTATGAAAACTAATGTTTTCATAGACTTTCTTCTTCATTACTATCTTTTAACGCCGCATCCATGCTGGTATATCCAAATCACGAACCTTAAATGGTTCTATAATTGGACTTTCACTTTTTCCCGTATGCACATTAATAGGTTTACCATCAAATCCAGTAGCAATAACAGTAACACGCACTTCATCCTGGAATTCTTCATCAATTACTGCACCAAATATAATGTTGGCTTCAGGATCAACAGCATCAGAAATGATTGCAGCGGCCTCATTGACTTCCAACAAACCTAAACTTGGACCGCCTGTGATATTGAGTAGAACACCTTTGGCTCCTTCAATGGAAGTTTCTAATAGTGGACTCTTAATGGCTGCTTCTGCTGCAGTAACTGCGCGATTATCACCTGAACCATAGCCAATTCCCATTAGTGCAGAACCTGTGTCTGTCATAATCGTTTTAACGTCCGCAAAATCCAAGTTAATCAGTCCTGGTACTGCAATCAAATCAGAAATACCTTGTACACCTTGTCTCAGAACATCATCGGCAATTCGAAAAGCATCGATCATTGATGTACGTTTATCAGCAACTTGTAGCAAGCGATCATTAGGTATAGTAATAAGGGTATCCACTTTCTCTTTTAATTTAGCAGTCCCAAGTTCAGCTTGACCTTGACGTCTGCGTCCTTCAAAAGAAAAGGGCTTAGTAACAACACCAACTGTTAATGCTCCCACCTCTTTTGCACATTCAGCAACAATAGGAGCCGCTCCAGTTCCCGTACCGCCTCCCATTCCTGCTGTAACAAATACCATATCTGCACCACGCAATGACTTAACTATTTCTTCACGGCTTTCCTGGGCAGCCTTCTCTCCAATTTCGGGATTAGCACCAGCACCAAGTCCTTTGGTGAGTTTTTCGCCAATCTGAATACGATAAGGAGCTTGAGAGTGCATTAATGCCTGAGCATCCGTGTTTACCGATATAAATTCCACACCATTAAGTCCCGCCGCAATCATACGATTTACAGCATTATTTCCACCACCACCAACACCAATCACTTTAATTGCAGCAAATCGGTCCAAATCCATATCTAATTCAAGCATTAAATTTTTCCTCCTTATTAGTCACACTATTTTAATTGCTAAATAATTTCTTAAATTTACTTAATAACGTCTCCCAAGTACTATTACTCATACTAACATATGCTGGCCTATTGATCAAAGCATATGTTAGTACCCCATAACAAGCAGTATTAGCAGGGCCACCATATTCTAGAAGTAACTCTTTAGGCGATACAATTTCAACAGGTATTCCAAATATTTTTTGCACACTCTCACCAAAACTTGGCATAGCACCACAGCCTCCAGTTAGAAATATTTTTTCAAAATCGTCAACGAGTACAGTGGATTTTAAATATTCATGTACCAAATAAACAATCTCATCGATACGACTTTCAATGATCTCATATAAAAAATCATAAGGAATTTGTTTATCCGTTGTATCATCATCATTGCAATCTAAAATAATATTTTGACCGCGCAAGTTTTTGTTCAGTTTCTCAAAATATTTTTTAATTTCTTCCGCATGACTATAGCTAATATTTAAACCTTGGATTATATCACTAGTGATATAATCCCCACCTAGTGGCAGGGATCCTGAGAAACATATTTGGTTATTACGATATAATATCAAGTCGGTTGTTCCTGCGCCAATATCCATAAATAAATAATCTTGTGTGCATTGAGTTGTCAAAATTTGCGTTGAGACAATAGGGTTCGATACTACGCCAAGAATATTTATACCTAGATTTTCAACAGCACTCACTAAGGTATTAATTACTAGCTTGGGCATAGTTACTATATGTGCTTCCACTTCCAAATGAGCACATTTCTGTTGCAATGGTAAATCGTGCTGCCTTTGTTTATCAAGAAAAAAACATCTTGGTAATAAATGCAGAACTTCATGATCATCAGGTACACCAGCAAGTATTGCTGCTTGATATACGCGATTAATATCTTCATAAGTAATGGGGTTAGTTTTTGATAGTGCAATACTTCCAATACTACTTATCGAATTAATTTCCACGCCGCCAATACCAATATAAGCATCTTTAACAGAAATATTAGTCGCCATAACTGCACATTGGACTGCTTGACTAATTGACATAGCAAGGGCTTGAACGTCTGTAATTATGCCTTTAACAAAACCAAGTGTTGGTATGGTTCCACTACCTGCTATTAGGAGATTACCATCCATAGTCATTGCTCCAATAAAAACCTTGACAGTACTTGTCCCAATATCAATCCCTAAGATATGCCTATTATCCATGTCTACCCTCACCTAGTAAATATTATAGTTATTCCATTTATTTCAACACAAGTATCCAATTTCCTTTTTTTATTACAAGAAAAATACCTATATCCTAAGAAGATATACCAAAAGTCCTATCTAAATACATTAAATTAGTTTTTTTTAGAAAACAGCTCACATCAAGTTGTTTGCGCCTATACTAATATTGCAATAAGTGTGCCAACTATATAACCCCGGTATATCTGAAATGTTCTTTGCACTCATAGCGCATTGAACCTATTCGATCAACAGAACCGTACAAATTTTCACCTAATTGTACAAAATAGGTTATGTAGATAAAACATTAAAAAAATCGGTTACTTTTTCAAAAAATACCGGCGCATAATCGCTAGATTTTGGAATATACGCAATCCAAAGGCTAATAAAGCCACATAATATAAATCAATTCCTAATCGTTCGCCAATATATACTAATCCAGCAGCCATTAGTGCATTTGTGAAAAAGCCAGTAACAAATACTGTATTATCAAATTTTTCTTCAGCACCGGCTCGTAGCCCACCAAATACTGAATCTAGGGACGCAAGTAAAGCCACTGACATAAATTTAGCATATTCAACAGGTATTGTTAGTGGGAAAAACGATCCAGCAACAATGCCAATAATAAGTCCAACTAGCGGTAAAAGCATTTATTTACCACCATCCTTTACGGACTTAGCATATTCAAAACGGAATGTCCCTTTATATGCAGGTACTAACACAATCTCTTGTTTTTTCAGTGATACCTGAATTCCCCAAAACTGCAACGTCTCTATGACTCCACCGCGCATCTTAAGAGAATTTTCCAATGTTTGCGGTTCACCGATGACTCTTATTTCATAGGGCGGTGAATAACGAGTATTATTTACCGACAGAGTTGGTCCGGCACAACGTATTTCTGAAGTAGCAATTAACCTCTGTTCGTTAATGGAAATGGCCTCGGCTCCAGCTGCCCATAACTCATTAATTATTTTAAGAATATCCTCATCATGAATTAAGTATAAGTTCGGATTATCGCCTGCTTTTGATAATCTTTTACTATCATCAACAGTTATAATAAGACCTTTACCTTCTAAAGCAACTACACCAGCACCCATTCGAATATTTTCGCCTTCTTTAGTTGCGGCCTCTAGCCCTGGTGTCTGACGTAATTCATGCATCTGCTTAAGTAAGGCATCCCGCTCTTTTTCAGTCTGACTTAAACGTTGAGATAAATCTTCAATACGTTGAAAAGGAATACTTGATTTAATATCTTGTGTTGTACGAAATTGCACTGCTAACATAAACCCAAGTACTGTGCATACTAAAGCTATGGCAACTTGCCCCTGTCTAATACGTAACATTTTTACGCTCCTTCCATTGATACATTCTTCACATTATGTAGTAAGAGTTAATATATTCTTATAAATATTAAACAGTAATCGAATCTTATTGTTTAAATTTGATAACTGGTGGTGAATAGTTAAGATCAATATACTCAACTATTTTTTTCTTGTCACTGAGTTCATGCAATATCTCATTCGTCAATTTCGCTTTATCTGACAATTGAGCACTATTTCCTAAACGAATATACACTGAATTAACAGTATATGCAATAATTTGTTCAGACGATTTAAGATTAATTTCGGATAATTGATTTAAAGTAATTTCATCCAACAAAGATAAGTAATTTACAATATTTTCAATACTCTCATTTTCAATTTTATCATTAATGTATTCATTTTCCAATCTAATTCCAGTAATCATAGGTACATTAATTTGTTTAATATTTTTAAGAGCTGCTAATACTACACCCTGCTTATCAAGTTCTAAAAACCCATAACCACTAGCTACATATGCCATAGGCTTACGCTCAGTAATACTAATAACAATAGTGCCTGGGAATCGCCGCGACACATCCGTTTCAGCAATTCTCAAATCACGCATTAAACGCATTTTTATAGTAGTAGTGTTCAAATTAAATATATTGATAGATTCAGGAATATCAGCAATACGATATACCTCTTCAATGGAGACATATTTATTACCTTCAACAATTACTGATCCCACCGTAAAATAAGAAGATTTAATAAATAACAATCCAGCGATAAGTATAACGAGCACTAACAATAGTCTAATAAACCCCTGAGCCGATATTAGATGTTTATCTTTGCGCGGATATTGGACTGACCCTGGACGTATCATGTCATCACTCCTTGTAAGAACCTAGTCAATACAATTACAAAGATAATCATACAACAAATCATGTCATAGATACAATAGAAAAATTAGACAGCATCTTTCGATGCTGTCCTTATCCATTGATTAGTAATCACCAATGTGAAATTATTTACATTCTACCATACAAAGCAGGCGTTCACACAAATCAGGAAATGTTATGCCAGCAGCAGCAGCAGCTTTAGGTACTAAACTTGTTGCCGTCATACCTGGTATGGTGTTTACTTCTAATACATAAGGATTATTTTTTTTATCAAGCATAATATCCACTCTAGCAATACCACGACATCCTAGCTTTGTAAAAGCTTCTATAGCGATTTTCTGTACAGAATTCGTTATATCATCTGCAAGTTTAGCTGGAACAAGATATTCTGTAGCACCTTTAGTATATTTAGACTGATAATCATAACGACCTGAATGGGGCACTATTTCAATAACAGGCAAAGCCTCTGGCTCATCATTACCCCAAATAGCTACTGTAAGTTCTTTGCCTTCTATAAATTCTTCGACCAAAATAGCATCACTATACTTAAAGGCTTGATGAATTGCCTCAGCAAGATCCCCCTTATCCTCAACAATCATTACACCAATACTAGATCCTTGAGATGCCGATTTCACAACTACAGGTATAGTAAAATCAGCGAGTATTATTGCTGTTAAGTCCCGCTTCCGATCAGCTTTAGAAAACAAACTTGAACGTGGCGTCGGAATATGGGCTGATAAAAAGATCCGTTTAGTGATACCTTTATCCATAGCCATAGCGCTTGATAATACACCTGACCCTGTATATGGAATACCTAGAAGCTCGAGGGCGCCTTGTAACACTCCATCTTCACCATATCGACCATGAATGGCATTAAATACAATCTCAATCCCCGCATCGGATAATTGCTCCACAAAACGTGTAGGTTCAAGATCAATACCCACTACATTATATCCTTTTTCTTTAAGAGCCGTCAAAATTGCGGTTCCAGTATTTAAAGAGACTTCCCGCTCATCTGACGGTCCTCCCATTACCACGGCAATTTTTTTATTTCTCATGCCATAATCCTCCTAGCCCATTTTGTGTCTTGAAATATTAGCACCCAAACTTTGCAGCTTTTCTTCTAATCTTTCATAACCTCTATCAATATGATATACATTCTCTATTTCAGAAATTCCTTCTGCAGCTAAAGCGGCGAGGACTAAGGCTCCACCAGCCCTAAGATCAGTTGCAGCAACGATAGCTCCTGTTAGTTTAGGCATACCACGAATAATGGCTGTACGACCCTCAACTTTAATTTTAGCTCCCATGCGGAGAAGTTCATTTACATGTTTGAACCGATTCTCGAAAATAGTTTCAGTTATAATGCTAGTGCCTGTAGCAACTGTTAATAAGGATAACAGGGGTGCTTGTAAGTCAGTTGGAAATCCCGGATATGGCAAAGTTTTAATATCAACACCACGCAAATCACCGGCCTTGACTCTGATAAAATTATTGCCCATGGTAATTTGCGCACCAATATCTTTTAATTTATCGATCAATGTAAATAGATGTTCAGGCATTATATTTTCTACTACGATATCACCACGAGTAATTGCCGCCGCTAAGAGAAAAGTACCAGCCTGAATACGGTCAGACATTACAGTATGCTCAGCAGGCACAAGTTTCTCGCAACCATAAATTTGAATGGTATCAGTACCTGCGCCTGTGATCCTCGCACCCATTTTATTAAGGAATACTTGCAAATCATATATCTCAGGTTCACGAGCAGCATTTCTGATGACAGTGAGCCCACTAGCGAGAACTGAAGCCATCATAGCATTTTCAGTGGCTCCTACACTCGGATAATCGAAATTAATTTCACCACCTGTCAAACAGTCAGCACTTGCCTTAATAAAACCAAAGCTTTCTTTTACGCGAGCACCTATTTTTTCTAATGCCTTAATATGTAAATCAATGGGCCTTGGTCCAATCGCACAACCACCAGGGTAAGATAATCTAACTTTATTAAATCTTCCCAATAATGGTCCCATAAGAAAGACTGAGGCGCGCATCTCCCGCATTAAATGTTCAGGTATTTCTATTTCTTTTATATTTGTTGTATCAACCAGTAAGGTACTACCCTCTCTGGTAATTTTAGCGCCTAATAATCCTAAAATATCTTGCATGACGGTTATATCACGCAAATAAGGAATATCATGAATAATGCTTATACCGGAACAAAGCAATGTGGCTGCCATAATTGGTAATATGGCATTCTTAGCCCCACTCACTCTGATATTTCCATTTAATTGTACTTCTCCCTTGACGATAAATTTCTCCATCGTCTCCCCTCCTAGAAAAGTGCAATCACCCTATTCAACAACATTTTTATCCCAAATATTCTATTTTTTATAAACACTCTCTTATTAAAATATCCATAAGTACCTACTGCTTTTGCATTAACAGTTCGACCAGTTCCTCGCCCACGCGATAAATATTTCCTGCCCCCATCGTCATAACTAAATCACCTGGTTCAACAATCTCGCCTAGATAGCGGGCAATTTTATCTTTGTCGGGAATATATATTACCTGTTTACCTGTTTGACGCTCAACTTCCTCCTTCAAGATCTCACCTGTAATCCCTGGGATTGGCTGTTCACCTGCCGCATACACATCCGTAATAATCAATATATCACTTGGTGTAAACGCACGACCAAACTCTTCCCTTAAAAACTGCGTCCGAGAATATCTATGGGGCTGAAACACACAAATAAGCCGCTTAGGTTCTGTCTGACGTGCAGCCAATAAGGTGGTAGTTATTTCAGTCGGATGGTGGGCATAATCATCAATAACCCAAACTCCATTTAGTCGTGCCTTGGTTTGAAAGCGACGTTTTGCCCCCTGAAACTGAGCTAATCCTTCGGCAACTTGTGCAAAAGTAAGACCTATTGTCACGCCAACAACAACAGCAGCTAACGAATTTTCCACATTATGTCGCCCTGGAACATTAATTTTTATGGCACCTAATAATTGTTGCTCCTGATAAACATCATAAGTAGTAATGACTCCCCGGGTACAGATATTACGCGCCATATATTGAGCATCATGATCAATCCCATAAGAAATATAAGACCGCTGAAGGTTTTTAGTTAAGTCACGGATATAAGCATTGTCAAAACATAAAATACCTAACCCTTTATTAATTGGTAAGTTATGTAAAAATTTGCTGAAAGTATGTAAGATATTTTCCATGCTTTTATAAAAATCCATATGATCATTCTCAATATTGGTGACTACAGCAATATATGGTGAAAATTTTAAAAAAGACCCATCACTCTCATCAGCCTCAGCTACCAGATATTTACCAGTTCCTAGCTTAGCGCTGCCATGTAAATAATCAACTTCACCACCAATAATTATTGTCGGATCAACACCTGCATATTCGAGCATAACCGCAATCATAGCTGTAGTGGTAGTCTTACCATGAGCACCAGCAACAGCAATACCTTCATATTTTAACATTAATTCTGCTATTACATCTGCACGATGAAATATTGGAATACCTTTTTCCCGCGCTAGTTGAACTTCAGGGTTATTTTCAGAAATGGCTGTTGATACGACTACAGCCTCGGCGTCATGAACATTTTCACGATTATGTCCAGTAAATATTCGGGCCCCAATTTTCACCAACTTATCAATTGTTTCAGATTTATTAAGATCAGAACCTGTGATTGTATATCCCATCTGCAGTAAAACTTTAGCGATTGCACTCATGCCAGCACCACCGATGCCAACAAAGTGAATTTTTTTAATATTTTTCAGCAAAAAAATTTATCCCCTTTCATGCTCACCCCTTTTGCCTACCTGCTCTTATGCGTATTTTATTGTATGCAGCCGTTAGCAAGGGTGTTACAACTTATGTTTGTATTTCATTTGATCATAATTAGAGCCATTTTAGCAATACTTTCAGCGGCCTTTGCTGAGCCCATTTGTTTACTAGCAACCGCCATGTCATCTAGTCTATGGGGATTGTTTACTAATTCATTTATAACCTTAATAAGTCTAACTCCATCTAACTCAACATCACGAATCACTACAGCCGCCCCTTGTTCTTCCATAACCCGGGCATTGAATTCCTGATGATTTTCAGCAGCGTATGGATAAGGGATAAGTATAGAAGGAATTCCCCTTACTGTAAGTTCCGCCAACCCAATGGCACCTGCCCTAAATATTGCAAGATCAGCTACAGCTAAGGCTAAAGGCATATTGTATAAGTACGGCTTAATGATAATATTACCTGTCTTCGTTGTATCTATACAACTTTGCTTAAGTTTTCCAACTATGTCATTATACTCGTTTTGCCCGGTAACATGCAAGAGTTGTATATCGGGACTTCCAGCAAACTGCTGATGTACTTCTACCATAGCCTGATTAATACTATGAGCACCTCTACTACCGCCTGATATCAAAATCGTGCGTTTAGCCGGGTCAAGTCCCAAGGAAGTTATTCCTTCCTCTCTAGTCGCAGATAGTACCTCTGGTCTTATTGGATTACCGCTGACAAATATCTTATCACTATTGGTGAAATATGTTACTGCTGCTTCATACCCTACTGCGATTTTATCAACAAAGCGAGCTAAAATTTTATTAGTAATACCTGGAATAACATTTTGCTCCTGTATCATGGTGGGAATATTCATCATACTAGCAGCCATCAAAACAGGTCCACACACATAGCCCCCTGTTCCAATTACAATATCAGGCTTAAAGTTGCGAATTAATTGCCTTGACTGCCATACACTGCCGATGGCTTTAATTACCGTGTGCAGATTACTTACAGATAATCGTCTTTCAAAACCGCGGACATCAATAGTACGAAAATCAAAACCCTCTTTCGGAATAATATCGGATTCCAAACCATGTTTTGTACCAATAAATAATACTTCACAATCCTGAACTTCTTTCTGAATTGCTCTAATTATCGTAATGGCGGGGTAAATGTGCCCACCTGTTCCCCCCCCAGACATTATAACTCGCATGTAGTTGCCACCCCCCTAAATTTAAGAAAAGCCTTAGTTTGGCGTGTTTAAAAATATCGCTTTAGTGTTAGAGATAGGATTTCTTTATTTTATATTGACATAGCGAGATATATTTAGCAAAATGCCAACCCCGGCTAACGTAAAGATTAGTGCTGAACCGCCGAAACTAATAAATGGCAACGGTATTCCTGTTACTGGCATAGAAGCAGTAACCACAGCGATGTTCATAAGTGCTTGCAAAACAATCATTGTAGTTAAACCTGCAGCCAATATGCTACCATAAATATCTGGTGCAGCGATTGCTACTTTAAAGCCGCGCCAAGCAAATAAAAAAAATAATAAAATCACTGTGATTGTACCAATAAAGCCCAATTCTTCTCCTAAAATAGCAAAAATAAAATCAGTATGAGGCTCTGGTAAATATAAAAATTTTTCTCGACTGCGCCCAAGTCCTACGCCAAATAATCCACCGGAGCCAAGTGCATATAGAGACTGAATGATATGATACCCTGTATCTAGAGGGTCAGCCCACGGATTGCTAAAAGCTAATAATCTTTTGAGACGATATGGTTCAAGAATGATCGCGGCAACGATACCAGCGACACCAACAAAACCTAAAGAGGTTAAGTGGGATAATTTGGCCCCTGCAGTAAATAGTAATACAAAAACAGTCCCACCAATCGCTAGTGCAGTACCAAGATCAGGTTCTTTTAAAATTAAACCAAATACCAGCAATAGTATTATTAATTGTGGAAGAAGACCTTTCACAAAACTCGTTATTTTTTCTTGGTGGCGCGCGAGGCTCGCTGAGGAAAACAGTACCATGCTAAGTTTAGCAATTTCTGATGGTTGCAGGTATAAGGAACCAAATCCTAACCACCGGCGTGCACCATTAACTACTTTCCCCAAGCCTGGTATAAGTACCAAAATGAGCAGTATTACAGTTACTACTAATATTGGCGCAGCCAACTTCCGCCACACATGATAATCAATATTTAGGGTGAATAACATTGCTATAATTCCCAAGGTAACCCAAATAATTTGGCGTTTGAAAAAATAATAACTATCATTAAAGTTCACATAGGCTGAGACTGCGCTCGAACTAAATACCATGATGACACCAAAGCTTAGTAATGCCATAACGGTAACAAAAAGAATAAAATCCAGCGACTTAGGTCTAACCGCCAAAGTAGTTCCCTCCTAACAATTCAAATCATGTACCAACTCTTTAAATATTTTACCACGTTCTTCATAACTATTGAACATATCATAACTCGCACACGCTGGCGATAATAATATCACTTGCGGACTTTTAGCAAACTGAAAAGCGAGTTTTACTGCGTCAGCTAAACTAACGGCGTCATGTATATTTTCCACACCACATTCAGTGGCCACTATTCTGAACCTCTTTGCCGCCTCACCAATCAAAATCAAATGATCAACTTTTTCTTTAACCAATTGCATAAAGGTTTTTAGATCAGTATTCTTATCCCGTCCACCAGCAATTAAGATAACATGACTTGCAAAAGCTTCTAATGCTTTGATGGAAGATTCAGGGTTTGTAGCCTTTGAATCATTATAATAAACAACATCATTTATACTTGTTACCATTTCAATACGATGTTCTACTCCTGTAAAATCATGTATAGTGTGCACCATATCTGCTATATTAACTCCTGCTAAAAAAGCAACACCACATGCAGACAATACATTTTCGATATTATGGCCACCACGCAATTTTATGTAGGTAATCGGACATACCTGAGTAGTTTCGCCAGCCCATTTTATAGTAATGATTCCATCCTTAATAAAAATTCCTGATGATAGCTCCGTCTGACGGCTGAAGAAGAATACTTTAGAGAGTACCCTGTGCTTCATATCTCGCACAGTAACATCATCATAATTTAAGACAATATAATCATTATTGGTTTGATTGGCGAAAACCCGTTCCTTCATCGCTATATAATTTTCCATGGAGTGATGCCTATCTAAATGATCTGGAGTAACATTTAAAATGGCAGCGATATGAGGGCGAAAATTAATAATCCCTTCTAACTGAAAGCTAGATATCTCAGCTATTACAATACCATTGTCCGCTACTTGAGCCACTTCTTGGGATAATGCCAAACCAATATTTCCACCAACAACTACATCGCGATTAGCCATTTTCATCATCTCACCAATAAGTGTTGTCGTCGTCGTCTTACCATTCGTACCCGTAACAGCCACTATGGGTACAGAGCATAACTGGTACGCTACTTCAATTTCACTCATCACAGTTATCCCCTGGCTTTGCGCTACTTTTATGAGGGGGATCTCTATAGATATTCCAGGTGATACAACCACATAATCAATGCCCTCAAGTAGTGCGGCGTCTTGTCGGCCTAGAGCCAGCACCACACCACACTCATTCATTAAGCTAAAGTCCTTATTTTTACATAAATGAGCTGGTTTGGAATCGCTTAATAATACCTGGGCACCCTTCAGTTGCAAAATATGAGCAACTGAAACACCACTAATCCCTGCCCCAAGTACCAATACTCTTTTATTATTAAAAAACATCTTATATTCCTCCTACCCGACTAACAGCTAAAATAATTAAAGCTATCGCGCTAAAAACAACTCCTGTTAACCAAAAAACAGTAACTACCTTTATCTCAGACCAACCCGCTAGTTCAAAGTGATGATGTATTGGACTCATGAGAAACACCCGCTTGCCTGTTAATTTAAATGAGATGACTTGTATAATGACAGACAAGGCTTCTAAAACAAAGACACCACCGACTATGATAAGTAGCAATTCAGTTTTAGTCATAACCGCTACAGCAGCTAAGGCCCCCCCCAGTGCAAGGGACCCAGTATCACCCATAAATATCTTAGCCGGATATGCATTATATTTTAAAAATCCCAGACTTGCACCCGCTAGAGATACACAAAAGATGGCTAGATTCGATTTGCCAAAACTCAGAGCAATGACTGCATAGGCTAATGCTGCTACCGTCGTAGTGCCAGCCGCTAAGCCATCAAGTCCATCAGTAAGGTTTACAGCATTCGTGGTACCAACTAGCACTAAAAATATCAGTACATAATAGAGTGGACCAAGATCAACATTTACATCCAGTAAGGGTATCCATAAATCAGTACCACGTCCCATATAGTTAGTCGCAATATACGCCAACGCAACGGCCATAATAATCTGACCTAACAGCTTCTGCTTGGCCTTAAGACCAAGTGAACGTTTAAGTACAACCTTAATAAAATCATCCAAAAAGCCAATCAAGCCATGACCTAGGGTAACAAATAAAGCTAACCAGATCTCTGTGTTATTCCCACTATATATCATCACAGGGACTATCAGTGCGATTAAAATGATAATGCCACCCATTGTGGGAGTGCCCGCTTTCGCATAATGCCGTTCAGGACCGTCTTGCCTAATACTCTGACCAAACTTTAAACGTTTAAGAACAGGAATGAAAAGAGGGCCAATAACTAGTGCTATAATGAATGCCATCCCCAAGGCATATAACAATTCTTGCATAATCAACCTCCAAGCCACTCTAAGAAAAATTTTTTCGGTTAGCAATAAACTTATACCTTCTGATTTTCCACAAACATTTTAATCATATTTTCCATTTTCATGCCCCGTGATCCTTTAATTAAAATAGTATCACCAGGTTTAATTATTTCCGTTAATATTTCACGTGCGGCATCATGACTATCGCAAGCTATTGCCTTATCTATTCCATAAAAACTGGCTGCCTCAGCAATATGACGGGCCAATTCGCCGACCGTTACCACTATATCAACATGACACTTGGCTAATTTTTCACCAATCTGGCGGTGAGCCTCCACCTTAATATGCCCAAGTTCCAGCATATCACCCAGAACAGCCACCGTTCTATTTTTTGCCACTTCAACAAGTGTATCAATGGCAGCCAACATTGATATTGGACTGGCATTATATGCATCATTAATAACAATATAATCACCCATCTTTTCAATATGCAATCTCATCGGACTAGCATTGAAGGTGCAGAGCCCGGAGTGAATATCCTCAAAGTTCAAACCCACTTCTAACCCAACGGCAATTGCGGCTAATGCATTATAAACATTATGTCTACCAACAGTGGGTATTTCTGCTAAAAAGTCACCCTGAGCAGAGTGACATGCAAAATTCATGCCTTGAAGGGTAGCCTTGATATGATCAGCTTTTATATTCCCTCCTTCTAATCCAAATAAAATCAACCGACTATGTACTTGTTTCGTCATTTCTTGCACATAATGATCATCCGCATTTAATATGATTAAACCGTTTTCAGGAATAACCGGGAGCAGTTCTGCTTTAGCTGCTGCAATCTCCTCTCTTGAGCCTAATAATTCAATATGAGTGTCACTCACATTCGTAATAATAGCCACTGTAGGCATAGCAATAGTGGCCAATTGACGGATTTGCCCCTTGCCCCGCATTCCCATCTCCACGACTGCAACTTCATGCTGAGGTGTAAGCTGCAAAAGAGTTAAGGATAATCCTATTTCATTATTATAATTAGCCTCTGTTTTTAAAACCTTAAATCGGCTAGCCAGGATGGCAGCTGTCATATCTTTAGTTGTAGTTTTACCATTTGAACCAGTAATAGCTATTATTGGTATGCTAAATCTTTGCCGATGGAAGCGGGCCAGATCTTGTAATGCCAATAATGTATCAACCACAATGATAACCGTGATATGGGCTGGAACAATAATATCTAGGCGACTGGACAAAATGCCCACCGCCCCATTTTTCACAGCCTGAGCAATAAAATCATGACCATCAAACTTTTCGCCCACTAAAGGAATAAATAAATCACCTGGCGTAACAGTGCGTGTATCAGTACAAATTCCGGCAAATTTTTCTCCATATGTTAAGCCCTGCATTTTGCCCTTTGTGGCCAAACAAATTTCATCAACTGTAAATTCTGCCATTAGATCATCTCCTTGATGATTTCCTTAACTACCTCTTTATCATCAAAAGAAATGGTTTTGTCCTTCAGAATTTGATAATTCTCATGACCTTTGCCGGCAATAATCACGATATCATTACTCTCAGCCATCTCTAAGGCTCGGGCAATAGCTTGCCGTCTATCACTAATTTTCTCGTAAATTTTTCCCGTACTGAGCCCAAGTTTCACTCCTATTTCGATCTCATTCAAAATGGTTTCAGGGTCTTCACTTCTGGGATTATCAGATGTAGCAATGACAATATTACCATACTCGGCCGCTAGTTTACCCATAATAGGTCTCTTCGTCTTGTCACGGTCCCCACCACAGCCAAACACTACAATAATACGCCGTTTAGCAATTTGCTGAGCAGTCTTTAGAATGTTTTCCAAGCCATCAGGTGTATGCGCATAATCTACAATAACGCTAAAGGGCTGACCAATATTTACAAGCTCAAATCTGCCTGGTACACTTTGGAATTTTTCGAGAGCAGTTTTAATAATTTGACCATTGATACCTTCAGCGAGAGCGGCACCAACTGCTGATAATACATTATAAACATTGAATAGTCCAGTGATCTTGAGTTGTAAAGTGATGTGGTCCAATGAACCCACAATATCAAATGTCGTTCCTGTCGCCTGTATCTCTGCATGCTCTGCTTTTAAATCAGCATCTGTATTAATGCCATAAGTAATAATTCTACATGCTGTATTACTTATAATAAAGTCAGCTGCGCCGTCGTCGGTATTGATGATAGCCACTTTACCATTTTTATAATTACCTACTGCGTCAAGTGATTGAAACAATTTAGTTTTAGCTGCTAGATAATTTTCAAAAGTTACATGGAAATCCAAATGATCTCGAGTCATATTAGTGAAAATACCTATATCAAATTCACACCCAGTCACTCGCTCAAGAGCCAAAGCATGGGAAGATACTTCCATTACGACATAATCCATACCACTTGCTACCATCTCAGCTAACAGGCTCTGTAAATCAATTACATCAGGCGTAGTATTTTTAGTTGGCACAACACGTTGACCAATACTATTTTGAATGGTGCCAATTATCCCTACTTTAAATCCTGCCTCTTGTAGTATACTCCTCAGCAAATAGGTCGTAGTAGTTTTGCCATTAGTACCTGTAACCCCAATCAAACGCAATTTACGACTGGGATAATCAAAAAAATAAGGGGCAATCATTTTTATAGCATCCCTAGTAGCAGCTACAGTGATCACTGTCAAACCCTGAGGGATATTTTCAACATCCTTTTCCACGATGACTGCAACTGCACCTTGGGTATAAGCTTGCATAATATGCTTGTGACCGTCATTATGAAAGCCAGATAAGCATACAAACAAAGTTCCTGGCACAACCAGTCGGGAATCATGAGCCAATGCCTCAATGTTAAAATTAGTTTTCCCTTGCACTTTAGCATTTGGCAATAAATCAACTAATCCTTGTAATGTTTTTGCCACGTAAAATTCCTCCTATCTTTCAACTACTATTCCTACTATTATTACTATAATTACCAATTTTATCACAATAAACAATAGATTACTATATCCGTTGACTACATAACGGTAATTTGATGGGATAATTCAATGTAAATACAGAAAAGTTAGCTGCTACTCAAAGAATATAGTAATCGTTGTTCCTGGTAAGACCTTTACACCTGCTGCAGGTTCCTGGTTGGTACTTTTCAATCCTACTCCTGTGGGCCCTGTGGGCCTAACACTAAGTCCCATCTCAGCCAACATATCTGAAATCTCACGCAGTGACTTTCCACTACAATCAGGCACCGTCACTTCATTTACCCCATAACGTGGTGTCAGCGTATATAAAAGCACGCTCGAATCTTTAGGAATGCGACTGCCTGGTTTCGGAATTTGATCAACGATACGTTCGCCAGTTTCCTCGATTCTAACTTTTAAGCCAGCTTTATGTAGTTCTTTTGTGGCCTCATTCACCACTAAATTTATGACACTTGGTACTATCACATGGGGTTCTTGCTTTTCATTTAAGGCATTTTTCATAACATGCGGCGTTACTTTTAGATATTGTAAAATATCTTTCATGACAGCAGCAAAAGCAGGGGCCGCAATCTGTCCGCCATAATATAAACCAACAGGTTCATCAATAATAACGAGCATCACTATTTGGGGATTATCAGCTGGTGTAAAACCAGCAAAAGACGCAACATATTTACCTGCCATATATCCGCCTTCCCCAACTTTTTGTGCTGTACCCGTCTTACCAGCAATGCTAAAGCCCTCAAGATAGGCACTTTTACCTGTGCCGTTCTCTACAACACTTTCTAATACTTTTTTTACTGTTTGGGCTGTTTGCTTATCAACCACTTGATTTATTATATCAGGCTGAAACCCTCGAATAATTTCACCATTCTTATCTCTTACTTCACGGACAATTTGTGGTCTAAGCCGCTGACCATCATTAGCAACTGCTGCAACTGCTGCCGCTAATTGGATTGGAGTTACAGCGATACTTTGCCCCATAGACATAGTAGCAATATCAAGGGGTTGAACTTTTGATTTTTTAATAACTATCCCCTTGGCTTCACCTGCCAAGTCGATATTCGTCAATTGACCCATACCAAAAGCATCTAAATATTTATAAAAAGAATCACTTCCTAATTTGAGGCCAGCATTAACAAACCCCACATTGCATGAATTTTCTACAACTTCCTGAAAGGTTTCACTACCATGGCCACCATCTTTCCAACAATGAATAAAACGTCCTTGCACTTCTACTGAACCTGGATCAAAAAAACGGTCTGTAAGACTCACTACCTTATCACCTAATACTGCTGTTGTCGTAATAATTTTAAAGGTTGACCCAGGTTCATAAGTATTCGATACAGCAATGTTACGCCATAACTTAGGTGCATATTCGGCAAATATATTAGGATTGTAATCAGGTCGATTAGCAAGTGCCAATATTTCACCAGTATGAGGATCAAGCCCTATGATCGTGGCTGCCTTAGCCCCCGTTTCCTGCATAACCCGTTCAAGTTCACGTTCCACAATTTGTTGAATAACAATATCAATTGTTAAATAAATATTATGTCCATCAATTGGTTTGACAAAGCGATGAGATGCAGATGGTATTTCCCGTCCTCGAGCGTCATATTCAACCACTATACTGCCACTACGTCCTTTCAAATAGTTGTCAAAAGTTAACTCTACGCCATCGAGTCCCTGACTGTCAATACCAGTAAACCCTAAAATATGAGCCGCCAAATTATCATTAGGATAATAGCGACGATTTTCCTGGGTCAAACCGATACCTGGTAAATTAAGCATTTTTATATCTTTAGCTACATTATTGTCGACTTTACGTGTTATCCAAGTAAAAGCTTGACGTTTTTTTAATTTTTCAGTTAGCTTATCCTTATCTAACGCCAAAATAGCAGCCAACTTGGCTGCTGCTTCATCTACATCTAGTATTTCAGCGGGTATCGCATATACAGACTCTGTGCTAATACTTACACCGAGTTCCTTGCCATTACGATCAAAAATTGTACCACGCTTCGACTCTACTGGAATATCTCGTACCCGTTGATCGAGAGCACTTTCTGTTAACCAATTGCTTCTATAAAATTGAAGATAGAGTAGACGAAAACCAAGTGCGATCATAACGACTGCAATAAATAGGAAAAAACAAGCTACCCGTTTTCTAATGGTAACATGTGTGGATAAAGGCAATGGCCTCTCCCCCCCTATAGTTGTAGTTAGTGAAGCAACGCACCAAATCTTTGTTAGAAGATTTATGTAAGCTGCGATGTTAGCATCACAATGCTAACATCATTTCACCTTTTGGTATTTACCACTTGACTAACCTGATTTCTCTCTTTATCAACATTAGGTTGAACATTTGTGAAAATGGTCTCTGCATGATATATATTTTGTGGCATTACCATACCGAGTTTAGCAGTAGCAATATATTGAATGCGCTGTGGTGATTTCAATTTAGCAATATCCAAGCGGAGCAGTTCATTCTCCCTTTGCAAACTCATTGCTTGCGACTTCAGCTGTACCAAATCATAACCAGCCCTAATAATCGCTTCGCTACGCACAGTAATAAAAATTGCTACGATGGCTATCAATACTACGCTTATCAAGCACTTCGTACGCAGAGCAATATTAAGCTTTGGCAAGGACCTTATCATGGTCGGGGTTTCTTGTTGCTGATAAACATCATTCTGTTGTTTTCTATTTGCTAACATATGTATTCCCCTCCTGAAACTTTAGACCATTATTTTGACGAAACCATAAATTATAATATTTTCCAATTCCCAAAAGAAGATACCGTTTGTTTAAAAGGCGATGTTACCTCTTTATCTGATGTGTTAGCAGTCGAACATCGTTCTAACAATTTTTCTATGAACCTACTTTTTCTGCCACCCGTAGCTTGGCACTGCGCGCCCGAGGATTTTCTTCTAGTTCGATTGATGATGGGACCCGCGGCTTACCTAATACTTTAACCTGAGGTTTATGATTACACATACAGATAGGCATTGACAATGGGCAAATGCAACCTTTAGCCATATACTGCATGGTTTGCTTAGCAATACGATCTTCCAATGAATGAAAAGTAATAATACATAACCGCCCGCCGACGGCGAGCCTCTCAATGGAAGTTATAAAAGCTTCTTTCAAAATCCCCAATTCATTATTGACTTCAATACGTATAGCCTGAAAAGTACGTTTAGCTGGATGTGGTCCATCACGCCTTGCCGCAGCTGGAATAGCTTTTTTTATCACAGACACTAACTGGCCAGTCGTTCTAATGGGCTCATTTATACGGGCTTCAACGATAAATTTAGCAATTCTCTTCGCCCAACGGTCTTCACCATATTCCATAATAATTTGCGTTAACTGCTCTTCTGAATAGTCATTTACAACATCATAAGCCGAAAAAATTGCCGTAGGATTCATACGCATATCCAGGGGAGCATCCTGCATATAAGAAAAACCTCGTTCAGCAATATCAAGTTGGTGTGAGGATACCCCCAAATCAAAAAGGATACCATTTACCGAGCTAATACCTAAGTTATTTAAAATACAATCAATATTATGAAAATTATCCTGTACAATATCGACTTGACAACTAGCATTTGCCAAGCGTGCCTTACCAGTCTCGATCGCTGCTGGATCTTGATCAATACCAATAAACCTGCCTAACGAGTTTAATTGACTGACAATCTGAGTAGCATGTCCACTGCCACCTAACGTACAATCAACATAAATACCTGCCGGATCAGTAACGAGTGCAGATACACTTTCCTCTAACAATACACTAACATGATGAAAATCCACAGTAGTTTACCACCTTTACCCCAGCTCTATTTATTTAACTTGATAATATAATTTTTCTTTATTTCGTCCACCATTTATATTCCTAAATCAACTAAGCATTCAGATATTTGGGCTACTGTCGGAGCCATCTGCTCATTATAGGTATCCCAAGCATTGCTATTCCATATCTCAATACGATTTGATACACCGATAACAGCTACATCTTTGTCGATATGGGCATAATCTCTAAGATTATTAGGCAATAACACCCGCCCTTGCTTATCACATGCAATCTCGGCTGCACCTGAAAAAAAGAAACGGACAAAAGCTCTAGCTTCGGGTTTTGCTAATGGTAATTGTTTTAGCTTAGTTTCTAGAATAGCCCATTCTTTCTTATCATATACAAACAAACAATTATCCAGACCTTTGGTGACAATAAAACTATCTCCTAGTTCCTCGCGAAACTTAGCCGGCAAGATGAGCCGTCCCTTATCATCGATACTATGTAAATATTCACCCATCAACACAGTTTTATCACCACCATAATCTATCTATCTACCACTTTACACCACAATTACCCACTTCTAGTATTCTATTTTGGTAAAAAAAAATCCTTCTCTTTTTCAAAAATAAATCCTTTTTGAAAAAGAAATAGACAAAAGACCTGTCACTAGGCCTTTTGTCTATTCCTTTTACTATGCTTATCGTTTAACTTTTAACAATACCTAACCCCTCTAAAATAGGTGCACCATTTAATCTAATAAAAAAGCTCCTAAAAGTCTTTTGTCCTTTAAAAATAGGAATACGTTCCAGAGCATATAAATCACTATCAGCACCAACTTGGCCATATTGAATAGTAAATGCTGCTTTATAACCAACTGACCGAACTATATCTTCAATTTCTGCATTATAGGTGCCCGTGGGATAAGCAAAATATTTAGGTGATTTACCTAACTGACTAGCTATCTCATCTCGCGACAGAGTCAATTCATCCATAATCTGTACTCTAGTGAGACTCGTAAGTGATTTATGATTGACAGTGTGAGAGCCAAATACAATACCATTTTGTTGCATCTCCCTAACCTGATCCCAAGTCATAAACCGTGAATCATGACCAACTAGATTAGTAACTAAAAATATGGTCGCAGTAAAACCATATTTTTTCATAATAGGATAGGCATTCGAATAATTATCAAGATAGCCATCATCAAAAGTAATCATTATGGGTTTATCAGGCAATTGTTTGCCATACTTTAAATATGCCATTAATTGATCCGGCGTAATCGTAGTATATTCATTTTTATATAAATATTCCATCTGCTCTTCAAACTCTTGAGGCGAGACCGATAAAGCATGGTTTAACATATCTACTTTATGATAATTTAAAACCGGAACATCCTTAAGGTTTATAAGATTACTGCCATTACGACTGGCTACTACTGGACTAGTGCCAATTTTAGAACCCGCTATAAATAAGAAAATAACTATTATGGCCAGAAGTATATATATTTGTTGCTTGCGCATTTTCAGCATTTCATACCCCCTTTACCAAATATTAAACATCCATAAATAAATATTCCTATTAATTATGACTTTATTTTACCTCGTCGTGCAAAAAAATACTAGTATTAAATTAGTATTTAATAGAGAATACTGATTATACTAAATATTGTTATAATCATCGTACTGGATTATAAACTGATTATATTCATTATTATATTCACGTGGCACAAGATGATTTCTTTTATTTCACAACTATTATATTTTTAGCTATTTCATAATCTAAAGCAATTTGTGTATACCCCACGCTCAATACATAGGTAGGATAAGTTTGTACTATTTCAATTTCCATCCCAGGTAATATTCCAAAAGCTGTTAATTTACGTAATTGCCTCTCGTTAACTGGTAGCAAACGTACTACACGTACTTTTTTCGTTGCTCGAAGTTCAACAATGGAAATGGGCTCAAACATAAAACCTCTATCTCCCTTCATTTGGGAATCGTTAATAACCACGCTTACAATCTAGTATATGCTGATTTGCCAAAAATTTAATAACCTGTATAATAACCAGCCCGCAAACACAGCCACCCAACTTATGATCAGTATCATAATTACAGATCTCAATAATCCTCGTTCCTTGATCATCACAGCTACTTGCGCGATACAAGGCATAAATAAAGTCAATGTAACGCTAGCAATAAGCAGTTGCTCTGTAGTTAAACTGCCACTAGCACACATATCATAGAGTCCTGCCGCCCCATAATCACGCCGAAAAAAGCCTAGTAAAAAGACCTGTGCTGTATCAGTTGGCAGGCCCAGTAGCGACATAACTGGTTCAATACATTTTATAATATATAATAATAGACCGCTACGATCAGCACTCCATATTATTAGACTAGTAATAATAAATACAGGCAGTATTTCCACAAAATACCACCACATCCGGACATAAGCTTTGCTAACAACATTCGAAAATTGGGGTAACCTTAAGGGTGGTATTTCCATATAAAAAGCACTGGATTCCCCCGGTAAAATTTTTGCGCTTAACCAACCAGCTACTGCAAAAATCATTCCTATATAAAATCCCCATATTGTAAGGGCTAAAGGGGAATGAGACAACAATGCCAAAATGACACCTAGCTGAGCTGAGCAAGGTATGGTTAACGATAGTAGAAATGTAGCTAACAAACGCTCACGGCGTGTTTCTAATGTGCGTGTAACCATAACTGCCATTGTCCCGCACCCCAGTCCTAGGGCAAAAGGAATGACTGCTCGCCCATTTAAACCTAAATGCTTAAAAACTTTATCTACTAACATTGCGAGCCTTGGCAAATATCCACTATCTTCTAAAAATGCGAACATCAAGAAAAAGGCACCAACAATCGGTAAAATAATAACAAATGCATAACGAAATCCTAGTGAAAAAATCCCATATTTACCAGTAATTAACGTCTGCAACCACTCCCATGGAATATATTGATCAATAGTATATTCCACCACTGGATTAATATATTGGGCGAAAATAGTTATGTCAATATAATTTACTAAAAATCCCGCCCCGAATTTTCCAACAAATTCATATAATCCTAAAAATAATACCATACATAAAATAGGGATACCGGTCAATGGTTCTCTGGTTAAGCGACCTAATTTTTCTGCCAAACCTGGCTGGTATGTACCACTATCTCTCAGAATATCATTACAAATGTTATCAGTAATCAACTGGCGCTCTACAGTTAAAATATATTCCATCTTATATTCATAACGGTCAGCCAACTTGTTGATTTCTGTTAAAATCTCAGGGAAAAACGGTTCCGTGCTAGCTAAGTCATATAAAAGTTCATCTCCTTGCAAGAGTAAAAGAGCTGCCATACGCCTTGAAACTCCATAATCACCCCTTAACTGACTGGCGATATGGTCAATACTCTGTTCAATATCATGAGAAAATTTCATAGAAAAACTAGACTGTGGTGATTTATACTGGACAATTGCTTGTTTCAGATTATCTAAACCAATCTTTTTTATCGCAGTTGTCCCAATGACCGGAATATCTAGAATCTTAGTGAGCATCAACATATTAATAAAAATCCCATATTCTTTCGCTTCATCCATTAAATTAATATTCAATATGACAGGAAAACCTGCATCAATAAGTTGTAACGTCATATTTAACATTCTACGAATATTTTTTGCGTCAATCACATGTAAAACGATGTCCGCTTTTTCCTGGTATAACAGCTGCCTGGTTACCCTTTCTTCTTCAGTAATGGGTATCAGTGAATAAATCCCTGGAGTGTCTATCACTTCATATCCCTTGCCATTGATTCTACTATACCCACGAGATATATCAACCGTGGTGCCAGGGTAATTAGATACTGTTACATACTGTCCTGTTAAATAATTAAAAATCACACTTTTCCCCACATTGGGTGAGCCCACAAGCACCACTTTTGCCACTATATATTCCCTCCACCCACGAAAAAATACCTTCCTATGTTTTATTCAAATTCTAATGCATTTAGAACGCAGAAAAACCGCGTAACAGCATTTGGCTGGTACGCGGTTTTTTCTACGGAATCAGATAGTATAGCACTTTCCTATTCCAAGTAAGGGCAACTAAGGCTTGACACAAGCCTAGTTTTCTTTATGACCTTATAGTAGTGGTGTGATTTTACCAATAATAGTGGCTTTAGGCATGAAGCCCATTAATTTTTCTATCTGCTCACCATCTTTAAGAAAAAGCATAGTAGGTAAACTCATTACATTATATTTCTCTGCAATGGCCCGGTTTTCATCAACGTTAATTTTTACAAATTTAATCTTTTCGCCCATTTCAGTTGCCAATTCTTCAAATACAGGTGTAAGCTTAGTACAATATCCACACCAAGGAGCCCAGAAATCTACGAGTACTGGTAATTCTGAATCTACCACTTCCCCTTGAAAATTAGATTCATTTCCATTAATTACACTTGCCATAATTTATGCCTCCTTTTTCCTTAGTTCCACCATAATACAAGCATGATCAACTACAGTAAGCCCCAGCTCTTTAGCCAAGTTAATAACTGGCTGGGTATCAGCACCAGGCTGTAACCAGACATTGGTAATACCAAGTTCGGTGCATTCACGCAAAATCTGCTCACCAACCCGTGGTGGTACTACGATGTCTACAGCATCAGGTTTTACTGGTAAATCTTTTAGTGTTGGATAACATTTTCGTCCAAGAATCTCATTAACGCCTGTATTGATAGGATACACTTCAAGCCCTGCCTCTAGCATCACTTTAAAGATTTTATATCCAAACTTTTCTTTATTATCAGTAGCACCTACCACTGCCCAAGTTTTTAATTGCAACATATTATCAATAGTATTCAATTGTGATCCTCCTTATATTAACTCTACTTACATTATATTCTTCAGAACATTGTCGGTCAACCTATATATAAATATACTATCGCCCATAAGTAAAATACCTATTCACTGACAATACTTTATTTCTTGAAAAACAGATCTACTAATGACAAAATTATTTCAATAACAATTAAAATAATTACTGCCCACTCCAAACGGGTACCACGTTTAGCATGAGCCAGCCCGGAAAATACTTGCGTAATATCCATTAGTATATCTATCTTATGGCGATTCTTTCCATAACGCTCATTCAATTCAAATAAGGTTGTCAGCTCATTAAATAACTCACTAGCACTTTCATTATTCCAAGTAATAGCCGGTTTGTCGAGTAACATGATATAGGAAATGGTACTTAATTTAAATCCTAAAATACCGGCTGACATTTTCGCTAATTTTTCATCAGATACGGCCAGTCTACCTTGATGAAGCTTGTTAACAACTTCTTCAATTTCATCTAGTAAATAGGATATATCCATTTCAATTTTATCGAGTGCTACAGATTTTGCTAAAATAGTCGCAACAATATCTAGCTGATATGTAACTTGTTGCTTAGTCACCATATATTCATTGTTAATAGCAAATATCCCCTCTGGGTTACTTTCTATTTTATATTCATCAAGATAGTTAAATAAATTTGAATGAATGATGCAGACTTCAATTTTTCTCAGATAATTAATGA
>Ga0209123_1000760_pt1 | contig 37592 bp, 40 predicted proteins | sample BarGraIncu00431A_FD_184500 | JGI IMG/M metagenome (GOLD analysis project Ga0209123, IMG submission 184500) | Arctic peat soil microbial communities from Barrow, Alaska, USA - Barrow Graham LP Incubations 004-31A (SPAdes) (version 2) | ecosystem: Environmental > Terrestrial > Soil > Wetlands >... | reverse complement strand
TGAGAACCTCTAAGACGATCTTAGCTTTTTCTGCTGGGCTGTAGGTTTTTCTTTTCTTACTCATACCTTTATTATCTTATTTTTTCAGATCCGTGTCCAATTCCCTGGGGTCATTATATTCAGCTTGTTGAAAAGAAACACGAACAGGCCATTATTAAATGTGTAAGTATGGCTTATAGCATTTACATTGAAAGAATGGGTAAAAAGCCTGCTCCTATGCTTTCGGATTATTCTAAACTTATTGAGAAGAATGTTGTTTATATAGCAACAAATTCGGAAGAATTTATGGGTCTTATTGTCTTTTTTTCAAAACGAAATTGCCTACTAATCGAAAATGTAGCAGTTCATCCAGATTTCCAGGGAAGAGGAGTCGGACGTAAATTAATTGAGTTTGCTTTAAATTTTGCAAAAAAAGCGAGTTTACAAGAAGTCCATCTTTATACTAACGAGTTGATGACTGAAAATATTAGGTGCTATCTTAGGCTCGGGTTTGTCGAAGTGGAACGCCGATTAGAAGACGGTTACAGACGAGTGTATTTAGTGAAACCTTTATAACTCAAGTATTCTTCAGGGTATGGAGGTAAAGTAGGGGATAATTAGTAGAAACTTATCGACGATATTGGTAGACTGTTCATATAGTCAGAGCTAGCATTTTTCTTATACTGGTCACCATCAGTAGGATTAGCGGAAGTTAATTTTGTTCAGCTTAAAGGGGTTCAGGAGGAGGTTCTAACGTAATTCGGTTGACTAGTTAAACACCTATCTATGAGGACATTTGAACATTTAAGTGGTATTCCTTATTATATAAACGAGCGAGTAAATGAATGAGAAGGGATTGAATGCATTTATGATAAATCAGCGCGAGGATTTTACTTATCGGCTTTTAATGGATGCAGGTATTAAAAAAGGGTTCCGGGTACTGGATGTAGGCTGCGGTTCAGGAGATGTAACTTTATTGGCAGCAGCAATTGTGGGCGATGACGGCGAAGTAATTGGTTTTGATACAAACGATGCAGCACTTGACATAGCTCGGAATGCCACTGTCGAAAGGCATATCCTTAATGCAAAATTTATTAAGGCCGAAATTAGCGAGTTGCCGCAAGACATTGGGCGGTTTGATGCGATCATTGGACGCAGAGTTCTGATGTATCAACCAGATGCAACTCACAGTGTAAAGAGTCTTCTGCCATACCTGAAAACAAATGGGTTGGTTGTTTTTCAGGAGAGCGATTCAATGGGATCATTTAAGAATAAGGATTTACCGCTACATGCACAGGCACAAACTTGGATTTGGGATACCGTGGCAAAAGAAGGCGGTAATGTTCATATTGGCTTAAATCTATATTCCGTATTTAAGCAGGTTGGGTTAACGATTGCCCAGGTAAGGGCGGAAGCCGTTTTACAAACATCGGAAACAGGCAGCGATCTTGCGTGGGTCGTAAAGATGATGCTACCCCGGATCATCCAATCGGGTACTGCTAATCAAAAAGAAATCGATATTGATTTATTGGAAGAAAGACTGAACGGTGAACGGCAAAATGCAGATACAGTTTTGGTGAGGGATATGACCTTTGGTATCTGGGGAACATTGCAAGCTTGAGCGAATTCATGATTGGTGGCATCGATAACAAACTCTATAACATAGCTAAATTTGTCGAGAAGAATAAGGCAACTGGTGAGTGCTTAAATGTGAAGTATTTTTGGTAAAGTGATATGTTGATTGTGGACTAATTAGTAGAAAAAGTGTTGAAGAAATAGTCCCGCATTTAATTCGTGAAGTGGAATTTCACAATATTTTTACCCGATGTTCGGATTAAGTTTACTTCGCATTGTTCTTATTAATTAACAAGAATTCTTTAAGACAAGTAGAGTGGTCAAGAAGGTGCACATTCTTCTTAAACCCAGTCGTAGAAATGCCGTCCAACTTCTATGTAGGTGGACGGCATTCGCAGGGGAAGGAGAACTGGAGGGCGAGTGTGTTGATCGGGTAGTTGGGCTTAACAGCGTTAAATCAGCAATTGCCGTTTTGCGGACGCCTGACGGTGGGGCAAGTATAGAGCTAATCAAGTATTATAAGCCGTCAGATGAACAAGATATTCACAAACCCTTTGCAAATACGCTGGGTATCCGACATATTGCATTTGCTGTTGAAAATATTGAAGCTGTTGTTGCCAAATTGAAAAAGAAGGGCACGGAAATCTTTAGTGAGATACAGCAATATGAAGAAAGTTATAAGTTATGCTTAGTTCGTGGGCCAGAGGGAATTATTTTGGAGTTGGCTGAGGAAATCAAATAAATATTGATATGCTTGGTAAATTCCTAAATTTCCCATCATTAAAACTGCGGAGCATCAGTTGATTAATGTATACTATTCTTAAAATGTAATCATTTGTCAAAAGGAGGTTTAATGTTAATGAGTATTTTAACACAGCTAATAATCAGAGGTATCTTAGTTATTGCGTTAAATGATGGCATTATACTTTACGTGATTAAAAAGCGATCTACTCCAATAACTACTCCAATAATTTTAGGAATAATTTTAGTAACAAGTGTCGCATTTGTTATTAATACTTGGTATTGCCTTAAGAAGAATGGAATAATTTAGCATTTGCGATTAAGCATTTATAAATCGACTTTTTGGTAGCAGGGGTCAAATGGATTCTACGTTCCTTATTACCTTTGCCAACTACGTTAATAACTTCATTAGCTGGGAGAGCGCTTGAATGGGATTCAAGCGGTCAGCGGGTTCGATCCAGCTTATCTCCGAGAGAAAAATGGAGTTGCAAATTATTCACTATTCCGTAATTAGGCTTTCTACTTCGTAAAGCCGTGGTACCTTTATGCCGTGCTTTCTGGCTTCTGATATAACTTCCTGTACGGCATAACCAACTTTAGTGTGGTTATGCGCCACAAGTGCATAGGTCATGCTTTTAGGTGAAAAAACAACGTTACTCATAAGAAATCCAACAACTCTCGGTGGTAGGCCGCTCATCACTTTTGTCATAACATCAAGTTTTGAGCCTTTTGCTTTCAAAACAGGGATAATTTCTTTCATATTACGACCTATTCCAACGAGCGCTTCGGGTGAAGAAATTACTTTTTCAAAACTGCCACTTTTTAATACTTCAACTTCCATTGCAGCGTTTAATGCGAAGTGATTCCAGAGCCAACTTTTAGGATCCTTTTGAACCATTATCTTGAAGCCTGCCCCAACAAATAGCTTGCGAACCTCTAAATCTCTTTTGGTAGGCTCGGATTCAAATGTTCCAAACTGAACCGTCTTGTAAAGCCCACCGTAAAGAGTGTTTCCTTCAAATCCACCACCAGCACCGGGGAAGCCACAAACAATTTGAGTGAGCGGAATCGGCTGAACAGCTGATTGAGGGTCTTGCCAAAAGTTATTGAAAAAAAGAACTGTTGCATTTCCAACTCGTGGCGCAAGGTACTTGACCACACTTGATACTTGCTCGGGGTTGACACTCATAAAAATGAGGTCATAGTCGTGATTTTCCTTTATTTCTTCATGTGTTACAATGGGCCATTTTTCTTTGAAAAAACGGTCTTTTTTGCTTCGCCTTGCATCCCATATTTCTAAGTTTACATGTGAGCCATATTGTGCCTTCCTACCTTCACGAACATAAAACTCAACGGTATGGCCTGCATTTTCAAACGCCCAAGCGTACAGCGTCCCTACAACACCGCGACCAAAAAATAGTATTTTCATAAAGCATCCTCCTGAATAATCACGTGTTGATTTTTCAACAAGTGTTTGATATTCTTAGCATACGGATATGTGGAGAGAATTTCAATAGTTACATTTGTTCCAACTGTTGAGAACTCAACACAGTGCGCTAATTTGTTGAATATCTGGAGGAAAACTTTGTGGATAGAAGAATACAAAAAACAAGGCAGTCGATTATGAATACCTTCATCGACCTTTTGGCTGAAAAAGGTTTTGAGAAAATAACCATCAGTGACATTGCCGAACGCGCAAACATAAACCGAGGGACTGTTTATCTACATTACGTGGATAAATTCGACTTGCTTGACAAGTGCATTGAAACATATGTTGAGCTGTTACTAAATCACTGTGACAATAGTGCTGATACCAATCTAAACGCAAGCGCATTTCAAAGCGTATTTGAATATTTGGAGAAAAATTTTACAATATACAAGTTGCTTCTTAGCAATGAGGGCGTTGGATTTTTCCGCAACCGCTTATATGCCACCATTGCGCAAACAGTAACCAAGGTTATCGGTATAAAGCCAGAAAACAACGCATTTTCAAATGGTGTAACCACTCATTTTTTGACTTCTGGGTTTATTGGAGTATTGGAATGGTGGATCAATAATTCTATGCCCTGCAATGTGCAGGAAATTACTGAGCAACTTATGTTTTTGCTAGAACCATACACCAAGCACCTTGTATCACGTTAACCGAATTTGCATATGCGCTGTGTAAGTAGTGGCGCAAAAGGTACTCTCAAAACAGCTATATGTTCGGTAAGTATTTCCACATGAGAGAAGTTAACGCCTATTACCGCAAATATGGAACCTGTAAGTGTGCGCCCTTTTCATCACACTATGAATGTGTTATCTGGCCCGATGAGAAATTGTAATGCAAAAGTGGGCGCCAAGTCGACTAAAAAAAGGCCTATCCAGGCGACTTTATCTGAAATATGGGCTTCCGCCAAGGGGATACCAGACGTGTACGACATCTTTTTTGTTTCCTCAAGGCACGTTGAGAGTATAATTCTGATGACGAAATGTGGTTTGGAGGGCAAATGAGGGTGTTAAACCACTATATGTAGTGGTTTTGGAGCGATAAATGAGCAAAAACAGGGCCGAAAGAGTGCATTTTTTGGCCTTGTTTTTTTGCCCATTTTATAGATGACTTTCGATAAAAGGCTTTTATAGTTTTCACTTAACACTAATAATTTTGGTGTTGTTGTAAAAAAACAGAATGGTCACTCCTAAGGGCAAACCTGTCAAAAGACTGGGACGCAAAGCTATAGGGTCTAAAGTGCAAACCGCATTATGATAGCCTAGCTGCTACATTAACTATGTGTCCTAAACCTGCCATTTCGTGGCAGGTTTTCGTTTTTTAACACGAGAAGAAATTATTGCTAATACCGCATTTGAGAAAGGAGGCATGTCTTATGGAAAACTGGATATTGAGGCTACACAATAATCTCTATAATTTTGAAATAGTACAAAAAGAATGGTTAAAATATCATGTGTTTATAAAAATGGTATGATCTATGCCGGAGGCATTGAAGATGTTAACAAAGACCGACTTTCTTCTCGTTGTAACTATTGCTGATGGTATAGAATAGCTGCCGTACCTGAAAATTATGCCTGATATGAAGCCGATGCCAATAGTTTTATCCTCAAAGTACAATGCCTCCGAAAAATCAGAAAATTATCCAGAGGTGCTTCACGGCAAACCATTTTTTGTGGTTTGATCGCAGGGCAAAAAAATTGCAACTGTGGCCAGAGTTGCCCTGCTTGCCACTTAGCATCTTGCGTTATAGATGAAATTTATTATCAGAGCAAATGCTATTGATAAACCATCTACTACGTGTTACTATATAGCAGTAGTAAGTAACACTTTATACCGGTCATACAGAATAGCAAGGGGTGATTGTGCTGGAAAACCTAACGGAAATGCTCAAAGGCGTGCTTGAGGGCAGTGTCCTTGAAATTATAAACCGCGGAGAAACTTACGGCTACGAAATCACGCGGCGGTTGAATGCTCTCGGCTTCACAGATGTTGTGGATGGAACTGTCTACACCATTTTGGTGCGTCTTGAGAAGAATAAACTCGTGGACATAGAAAAAAAACCATCCGATATGGGACCACCGCGCAAATTTTACGTGCTCAACGGTGCGGGGCATGAGGAGCTGCAGAGATTCTGGGAAAAATGGGAATTTGTTACGTCGAAAATTAACGAGTTAAAGGAGAAAAAATAATGAATTTTTGGGAAAAGATCACAGGCAGCGACATGACTAAAGAATTGAAAACTTTTGAATCGCGAGCCAAAAAGCTGCCGACTGATTATCAAGCGGCATGGGAAAAAATTAATGCCCATCTTTGGGCGTACTCAGATTTCACCGGTCGCAACCTCATGCCAATTCTTGACAGCGTGCTTGGCCTGCTCGAAGAAACGGCGGCGGACGGTCAGAGTGTCCAAGAGGTTTTGGGTGACGATATCAAAGGCTTCTGTTCAGCGCTGGCCGGCGAAGAAGGGGCGAAGTCTTATCGCGACAAGTGGCGCGAGCAACTAAACAATAATATCGCTAAAAAATTGGGTAAATAGGAGGATAAAATGAGAATACAAGATATCATCGAAGGCAAAAAAGAGTGGCGAGCGCACGTGGCGCGTGTCAAAGCGCTCCCGCAAGATTATCAGATTGTTTATAAAGAGATTCAAAGATATCTTTTCAAGGTCGGCCCTGTTGAGTTAACCGACGGGACGGAATTGCTCTCTGGGATTATCGATCTTTTTGAAGAGAGCGCGGTCTTGGGGAAAGGCGTGCTCGAAGTGACGGGCAGTGACGTAGCGGCTTTCTGCGACGATCTAATCAAAGATTCAAAAACTTACGCTGACATCTATCAAGAATCTGTTGACCAAGAAGTTTACAAGGCCATAAAAAAGGTTACGGATAAAACAAAGTAAAAAGGGGATATCGGGATGGAAAAAGCAATTGAAGTGAAAGGTGAATATGTCAGTTAACAAAGAGCCAGACGCTAAGACGCAGAGCCGATAACATGTGAGAATGTTCACAGTTACCGGCTCTTTCTTTTATGGTGCGTGGGATGCTGACATTTCACAGCGAATACAAAACCGTAACGATGAAAAGCCAATCTTGAACCTACTTTAAGGACGCATATGTCTCTGCAGCAATACACAGGTAGTAACAAAGTCCAGGTTGTTGGCTTTCAAGCATATTCCGATGAAAATCATCCTCTAAAAAAACCTTGTCTGACTTACAAACGACTTGGCATCAATAGTCTTTAACACTCTAATCGCTGCCTGCGCGCACTAAGCAGCTCATATTGATTCGCCAAACCCAATTGACGACTCGGCTCACCCTCAAGTGCCTTTTTAATATCGTTGAGGGAGAAATCAAGTTCACGGTAGAATAGAATTTGTTGCAATCGTTCTAATTCGTTGAGACTGTAGAAACGATATCCAGCATCACTAATCTGACAAGGGATTAGCAAATTGATCTTGTGATAGTGATAGAGAGTTTTCACTGTGACGCCTGTTAGATTTGCGACTTCATTTACGGTGTATAGCACATTTCTCACCTCAAGAACAATCATAAAGGCTGACCTAAGGTTAAGGTCAAGTCTTTTTGATATTATTCATTCATGATATTTTAAAGGCTTTCATAGAAAGCTTCGATTGGAGCTTTCATCGGTGTAGCATAGCGAAGCGAACATCTAAAAAGGTTTAGAATCTCGTCTAATAGATATATGATTAAGTTATTGGACTTAGGAGGGAAAAAATGCAAATATGCTGTACAAAAAAACTAAATGACGAGATGGGGATAGTGCCTGGGAAAGGAACTGAAGAAAACGATTTATTTTGTTGGAGCGTGCATTTAATCACGGTGAAGCGCAGAAAGACACTTGTCGCAGTCAATGACAGCAATCGATATGGATTTGTTCTGCATGGTTTGAAAGCAAACGATTTTAAACACATTAATGAGTTACTTATCCAAGGAATTAGAAATTGCTTGAGAGACGAGCAAATAAAGAGCGAAATCATCGAAAGATATTTGAAAGTAGCTGGAGAGTTAGTTTTCTCTAAGACCAGAGGTGCTAAATATGTTGCTCGCCTCAATAAAGCCTGTGAACGAGTAAACATATTTGAGGATAACTTAGAAGCAAAGGAACTTTATCAGACTAATGTTGCCAAAAGGATGAATAATGAACTCATAAAAATCCCCCAGGAATCGGATTATACATACCCACATGCCCTTTTATACAGGAATTTTAAGCTTTTTGCCGGGGAAGAGATCGTTAAGTGTGAGGCAGTCGATATAATGGTCAAGCTGAATTTAGATCGTCACACAGCCTGGAGACGAGTTACTACTCCTGTAGATATTATGTTCAAACAGCTTCATATCATATTACAAGCAGTTTTCGGTTGGAAAAGTTATCATATGTATAATTTTAATATTTTGGACGAGGCAAGTAAGTGCGTTTTAAAGGTGATTAGCGAATTTGAAGAAGTTTTTGAACCAAGGCCGGACTGCCCAATGCGTTTAGATTCAGAGGTTAAGTTCTCGGAATATGCCAAGCAGCATTATAAAATAACTTATCGCTATGATTACGGCGACAACTGGGAGCACGAAGTTACCATTCTAGGGACAAATACTGAGTATAATAAAACCTATCCGGTTTGCTTAATGGGGGAAGGAAATGCACCACCAGAAGATGTGGGGGGCATTCCGGGATACGTAGAATTCTTAAAAATCATGGCAGATCCGAACCATGTTGACTATGAAACGATGCAGAAGTGGGCTCAGAGCCAATGGTATAGAAATTTTGATATGGAATTAATTAATAAAAGGTTAGAAAATATCTTGCGTGTATAAATGTAAAAAGTGCAAATTAATAGAATCTACTATTCATGTGGCAAATGTCGGTGATTTCTGTTTGGATTGTCATAATATGGCTAATGCTGAAATTCAATGGGATTTTGATTAGAACATAAAAAAGTATAGATTTGAAACCTTTTGTTATGGACCTAAGTCATGCAAATTTTATAAAATGGGTCGGCCTCGGTCAGTTCCCTATAAAAATAGAGGGTCAGCTATTGATGACGGGTGTCTGGATGAGCTTTTTACCGAAGGTAGAGATGAATAAGAATAAGAACCCTTCGAGTGTGTCCTCCTGTCGAGAAGTTGCCTTTGGGTCTAAAGATTTTTAAGGCTTCTTTAGGCCACGACGGGTACCTCGTATTTCAATGACTTCAAAATGGGAATCCAAGTCCGAGTCAGCGGAGAACTTGAGTTGGTTGATGACAATAATTTAAAAGATGAGATTTCTGAGCATCCTACACGGCAGTTTCTTAAACCCTGGAAGGAAAGCGGTGAACTAAAGGACTTTATAATACCTTTGCCGTTTTTCGATTAAGGAATGGTATTGCCAATACCTGGACCATAGAAAGAAATTTTGCACCTGAAGATGCTATTTAATGCCAATAAAACGCACCTAGCTCTAGGTGCGTTTTATTGCTTTTTGCAGTTACTTGTTTTCTATGGATTGAAAGATGCAACTTATTAAGGGTCCAATGCTTTTATTAACCGCAGAATCATCGCCTCTAAACAAGACTTCACTTGTAATCAAGGACCAATTAATAATATAACCTCTTTCAAAAGCCAACTGCCGTATAAATTCCCTGATACTTCTGCCATTTCCTTCTCTGAATGGATGAATCATATTGAGTTCTGCCATATAGTAGGTAGCCCTCTTGGAAAATTCTTCTATACTCAAGTCTCGTAAATGGCTTTCCTTATTTAGTTTACTAAATAAGAATAGTAAGTTTTCCTCAATAAATGGACTATCACAAAAAGGAGTACTTCCCTTTGCGAAGCGCATAGCCATGATAAGCTTGCTATCCTTCCACGACACGACTGCCGAAGCAACAGCAAGCTATCTTAAGTAGCAACTACATGTATATTTTCCTCTTGGGTAATGTTAAAAGCGTAGCTCATAACGTAGGTTTTGCCGGTTAGTTCTTTGTACACCTCACTCGGCAAAGAAGATGGAACCCAGCCAGCTGCCGTGTGTATTGGTGTTAGGGTTCTCAATTACATGGCCAAGCACAGTCATCTCCCGCACCTTATCGCCGTAGGTGAGTGTGAGCACATCCCAAACCTTGTGGTTGGCACTGTTCATTTCTACATTGCCGTGATCATCTGTCGCTACTCCCTCCAAGATATAGTTGCCTGTGGAGAGCTTGTCGGCGTCAAGTTCACCATCTACAAGGCGCAGACGGCTAAAGGGAAATTCCTCAATTTTAAAATAGTAGTATTTATGGCAGGTATTTCAAAATAGTTGTTGAATTGTTAGGAGCAACAAACGTATCTTATATGACGTGTCGCATTAGTAGGAAACTGTGTATTAAAGAAGGGGTGAAAATGTAATGAAAAAGATAATTTTTTTACTGTTAACTTTCAGTTTGGTAGTAGCTACTACAATGGGATGCAATAAAAAGACTGAAACAGAATTTGAAAAATTGCCAGTTGTTAAGGCATCAACTTCTTCTTCAGAAACCACTTATAAGGCACCCGAACAAGCACAACAGGAACTTTATCAGGATGTTTTCGTTACACTGCTTGACCCCTATATCAGAAAAGCGATAGATGACTACTATGACCAGTTTTTAACCACTTTTCCAATGTATTCACCAGGAGATGTTGAAATTCTAAATGTCGAAAGACCAATGGGATATCGTTCGTTTTTATATACAATTAAACTTCAAATACAACCATATGTTGGTCCACATGAAAGTGTTGGCATTGACCAACTTACAGTCAGTGTGAGTGCAGGAAAAGTTAAAATTGAAAAGTTTGAACATATTAAAAGCTATGAATTACCTCCTCGTTTGCAAGATCTGATTAAAAAAGGAAATTAGCATGTTGTATAAGAATGTAAATACTTTGAATATTATTGCTCATATTACGCACAAACGCCAAACTTCCAGTTTTCCATATACTCATTAGGCTAATAATTGGAAGTCCCGACAAACCTAGGTTAAAGTACAATAAGTAGGATAATTGGAAGTTAATTTGTCTTTGAATATAAAATTCATTAATTTTTATCAAGTTATCAGCAATGTTTCTTGGTAGTAAAATAAAGGAAATATACCGTTGGTGACGAATATTTTCAGAGTGTTGGGGATTTAAACCAAATACATTTAGAAGGATAAAAAGGACGGCTACTAGACTTTAAGAGGTTTTTTGTAGGAGATGTTAATGCAATGAAGTATTTTACTAAAGAATGGGTTGAATTATCTCAAACAACAAGCATTCATCTAAATCTGAAGAAAGATGAACATGCCGAATCTTTTTCTGAAGTACACTTCCACCAATTATATAATCAAAAATTAGAGGAGCTGTCTAAAGAGGAAAAAATCTCGTACAATCCTTTTGTTGATAGCTTTACTCCTGAACAAATCGATGAGAATATGTCTAAGGCTTTAATATATAAGCAAGAACGAATCAAGAAAGCTCTACCAAAAGAAATATTAAAAGAAATTGCAGATATTAGAGTTTTTGCGTTAGGTAAAGCAACACTTGAAGTAATAAACGCTGTTAAACAATTTTGTGAGGAAAACGAAAAGGTGGTAAGAAGTGCAATTGAACAATATGCAAAGTATTTAAAAAAATTATCTGAAACTTATGACGAGAATATAGTTAAGAACATATATTTCCATGACTGTATTGTTAAGGATATAAAACAATCTGCACAATACTTATCAATCTCATTTGATAACACAGGTGGGTTTACAGACATTGAGGAAATTACGTTTGAAAACTATAGAATACTTAAACAGGAAAGTTCACTCCATAATTTGAAGTGGCTTTACGAGGAAATATACAAAACAGACGGTCTATATGAATTACATGTTTTATTTCTGGTTCAAGACACTCTCGAAATGGACTTAGTTGAATTTATTATTTGTGCTGAACACATTTCCTTTGTGCGTTAATGAAAGCCAGGATTAAAAAGTTCATGTTGATGCACATTGGTAATATACCCCCCTTGTCTCGGACCATAAACTGCTAATTATTCTTAAACCCAGTAGTAAAATGCCGTCTAGCCCCTATGCAGTTGGACGGCATTCGTAGGATAACTGGAAGTTAGAATCCTAGTGGTGTTCTATTTTCATGGAAACTCAACTGGTCTCCGAAACTATCTCTAAATGGGAGTTTAGCGAACCAAATACCGTTCCAAAACGCCACAACTGCGGCAGGTTTGTGGGCAAGTTTGACTATCACACGATTGATACTTAGGATTAAAACACGTTAAATCAGCCCGAAAAAACAGAAAATAAAAACACCGTAATCGGTCACAAAAGCCGAATTTCGGTGTTTTTTGATGCGTGGGTGTTCTGTCAACTTCTACTTCATCCACACCATCGCAAGAACAATTTCCTTCATCATCATACTAATCACAGTCATTCTCTTTATGTGCAAAGGGTGAAAATCCATAGACAGTTACATCTACTGTATCCGATCCCGAGCCTGCTGCTGCCACTGCATAAATCGACAATCCAGTACCTGGAACGTCATACGTGTTGGTGAAAGAATTTCCTGGTGGCAATGTTACCGTATCTAGTTGTGCTAATAGTTCGCGCCCTTGAGTTATTGTGAATAGGAAAGTAACATCAGTCTTTGAGGTGAATCGATTACCGCACACGACTCTGATCGTCGGATATGATTTGACGGGTATGCTGGTTGTCAAAGTCGTATTTGTACCAAGTGGTATTGTTTGCCCACCTGGTTTAGTGCTAAAAGCCAGCTTTGTACCTCTCATAATAATCATCCTTTCAGCATGTCCTTTTTACAACATATGTTAATAATATCCGAATGCTACTAAGAGGACCTGCACAACCCATCTTTTGTAGGACTATCATGCCGTCTCGGGTATAAGCTCTGAAGTCTTCACTTAATGTACCTTCTAGATTGCACTTAACTTCGCTAAAGACCCAACATGCGAAATTATCTAAACGGGCCAACCAAAGAGGGCACCATTTTGGTATCCTCTGCTTAACGATGTGGCATTTTGCGTTCTGAACATTCCCATAGCGTCAAGACTACCTAATTCACTATTTATTTTGGGGCCAACCTGTAAACGTGAAAAGGATCATAATTTTCCGCCCATTGTCCATCTCGCTCTCCAAGCCTCAATCTCTGCTTTGTAAGGTGTTTATTCCTTCCAATACAACCACATCTATCGGCTTTGGTTCTTACCTGCCGCGCTATCCCCTCCATTCCAGTGCCCGTTTCACGGGTTCAGTTCAGCTTCGTTAACTGCCTTCTTCGCTATTTTTATTATCTGCAGCCGTAGTGTTGTCCAACACGCCATCTCCGACATATGCTAATAGCAGATGATGAAAGGAGCTGGTTATTATGAGTAAAGAGAAGCATGATTCTAATGGCGATTTAAAAAAGCTTGTTCAGATTTTTAACCTTGATATAAACTGTTGTAATAAGGAAGAAAAAAGTGTTAGACCATCAGCCTTTAGAGCAGTCAATAATACTGGTCATCAAAGTGTTAATGCAGATACTCTTGTAGTCCCAGTTCTGTATCCAAATGAAATATTTGACTTGAACAATGAATATGAACCGGTTACATCAACCTTTACTCCAAAACAAGATGGAGTATATTCGATTATTGCAAGTGTTAGTTTTGCCCCTTCTGTTAGATTAGATTATAGAGTATTAATATCTATCCAGATAAACGGAAATCCTGTAGTTGCTGATAACGATTTTTTTGCTGTAATTCCATTTAGTGATGTGACAAGTGTTTCTGCCATCCTACAATTAACAGCAGGAGATGAAGTGAATGTCGCTGCCGTAAGTTCCGTGAATGGTTTTCTTGGTATAGCTAATCCACTGGTTATGCACTTTGAAGCAGCAAGATTCCCTTCTCCACTAATTAACGCTCCTTGCGCTACTGGTATAACTTACAGTTCAAGTATTTTAAGTAGTGGAGAACTTTAAGAACATTAACCAGGTCGACCTACTGATATACAGGAATTTAGTAGACCAAACCATAATGCAATTGAGATAGTATTTGTTGAATAAAATAAGAATGATTGGCCTAGGGGTTATGATCCTTAGGCCTTTTTATAAGAAACTTACGTGTTGTTTTTTGTTTGCAACTCCCTTTATTGAACCCCTTGAGGTTCTATAAAGGGATGGTTTACAGGCTGGACGGGGTGAGTTTAATTTCTAAACGCTGTAGAGAATACAACCCCTACCCCTTTGTTTATACTTACTCGCCCCTGGCCGTTCTAATTTAAGTGACTGGCTTTACACAAGCCCACGAGATTGCTCTTAACCAACCTTAACTCAGGACGCTCTCGTACTTTCTTGATGTGGTGGATTTCCTTTGCGTGAGTCAACCTTCCCAGATCAAACTATCGTGGCACAAATGGTAGCCGTAGAGTTGTCCAACACGCCATCTCAGGCATATGCTAATAGCAGATGATGAAAGGAGCTGGTTATTATGGGTTATGAGAAGCATGATTCTAATTGTGGTGTAAAAAAGCTTGTTCAGATTTTTAACCTAAATACAAACTGTTGTGATAAGGAAAAAGAGAGTGTTAAACCATCAGCCTTCAGAGCAGTCAATAATACTGCTCAACAAATTGTTACAGCAGATACTCTTGTAGTCCCAGTTCTGTATTCAAATAAAATTTTTGATTTAAACAATGAATATGAACCGGTTACATCGACCTTTACTCCAAAACAAGATGGAGTATATTCGATTATTGCAAGTGTTGGTTTTGGCATTGTTTATACAATAAATTATAGAGTATTAATATCTATCCAGATAAATGGGAATCCAGTAGTTGCTGACAACGATTTTTTTGGTGAAATTCCGTTTAGTGATGTGACAAGTGTTTCTGCCATCCTACAATTAACAGCAGGAGATGAAGTGAATGTCGCTGCCGTAAGTTCCGCGAATGGTGTTCTCCTTGCTAATCCACTTGCTATGCACTTTGAAGCAGCAAGACTCCCTTCTCCACTAATTAACGATCCAGTAGCTACTGGTATAACTTACAGTTCGAGTATTTTAAGTAGTGGAGAACTTTAAGAACATTAACCAGGTTGGACCTATTGATATACAGGAATTTAGTGGACCAAACCATAATGCAATTGAGATAGTGTTTGTTGAATCAAACAAGAATGATTGGCCTAGGGGTTATGACTCTAAGGCCTTTTTATAAAACTTACTTGTTGTTTTTAGTTTTCAACTCTAAAAAGGAACCCCTTTAAGGTTCCTTTAACAGGTTCGCTTCAGAGTTGTAAACTTATAATTCACAGTCCTTTACGCATTCGAATTTTCGATGTTTATCACATAATCATACGGAGCAGCAGCAACCATCAAAGAAAGATTGGTAATAGTTTCGAATTATTTGAGCACTAATTAGATTCGTCCATTGTCCTCAGCAGAAGGTTTTACTGTTTCTTGAACTTCCAGTTATTCATAGCAAATTATCCGAAGTTAGGGGGCAAAAAAAGAACTCCTAAAGGAGCTTAAGTTGTTTAAATGGATTTCTTGGATAATACGATTTCCCTAACTTTGGATAATTACAATAGCACGAAACCGCGACGGGTTATGCTCGATTATGGGGATTGAATATTCTATCTCTCCTCATTTATGTAGATTTCAGGAAAAGCAAAGTAGCAAATGCACCGAAAAAACTTCCAGTCATACTGAAAAAGGATATAGATTCCCCCTCCCCATTACAGGGCACTTTTTTAAATTCATTCAATTTTAATATCATCAGGGGGCGATTTACCTAAGCTCATAAACCGTTTGGATTTTTCCAATCCACAGTTAGGGCATTTAGATACATCTATTCCGGTAATCTTCAGGATGAGTTGAAGTGTAGAGGGTTTTTCTTTGGTTATTAATGGCGTACGGGTAAGCTGTTTGCAAATCTTTAGTTTGGTGATCTTGTTACGCTTACCAAGCAAACCATAGTGTCTAATTTTCATAAATCTACTCGGTAGGATATGAATTAGAAATCTACGGATAAACTCGTCAGCTGAGAGTGTCATAAACTTCTGCTTACTGGCATCCTTGTAATCCCGCCATTTGAAGGTTACCGTATCCTTTTCAATACTGACAACGCGCTTATTGGAAATAGCTACTCGGTGAGTATATCGCCCCAGGTATTCAACAACGCAAGCAGCATTTTTAAACGGCGGTTTACAGTAAACAACCCACTCTTTGCCATACGAAGAGGATAGTAGCTTTTCAAAGTTTTTATTGTCGGAAAGATATTCTTGACTACCGTGGAATTCAAGCTTGTTTTGATAGTAGAGTTGCTTAAGGTAATAGAGGAATTTTCCTCTGAACTTTCGGGATAAAACTTTAACCGGAATGAAGAATTTCTTTCTGCTGTTCATCCATTTCCCGATAGTAGATAAACCGCCACCGGGTACAATGCAGTGAATATGCGGGTGATGCATAAGATTTTGTCCCCAAGTATGGAGAACCGATGTAAAGCCAATCTTCGCACCGAGATATTTCTTGTCAGCGGCTAATTCGGCAAGGGTTTCAGCAACGGACTTAAACAAAAGGGTGTATAACTCTTTTTGATTTTGGTAGGCCATTAAATTGAGCGTATCTGGGATAGTGAAAACGACATGGAAGTATCCGATGTTGAGCAGATTGCCTTTCTGGTTTTCGATCCATCGTTCTTTGGCAAGAGTTTGGCATTTAGGACAATGTCTATTGCGGCAAGAATTATATGAAATTCGAGTATGGCCGCAACTGTCGCAAACCTCCTTGTGACCACCCAACTGTGATGTCCTACATTTTTGAATGGCTGACATCGCTTTATGCTGTACAAGAGTGAGCTTGTGGTTGGTCCTATATTCTTTGCCATATTTGAGGAAGATATCTTGAACCTCAGTCATCGGCCTTATCCAATTCAGCCATCTGATCAAGGGGACTCTTTACGTTGAGTGATTCAATCTTAAGCAAATGCAAGTAAAAGCACGTCGAGCTAATATCTGAGTGCCCGAGCAGCTGCTTAATGTGGAATACACTTGTTCCAGTTTCCAGCAGATGAGTCGCGAAGCTGTGGCGCATGCTGTGAACTGTCACGTTTTTGCTGATCTTAGCTTTAATTACATACTTATGAAATAGATTTTGTACAGCTCTATTCGTAATGTGAGTGCCGGTATTATTCCTGCTATAAAAAAGCCATTCTTTAGGGCGATAAGCTTTCCAGTAAGTTCTGAGTATATCTAGGTTTGCTTGAGAGAGCAGAGCATATCGATCTTTACTGCCTTTAGCATTACGAATGAACAACTGCATTTTGTTGCTATCAATATCTGAAACTTTAAGAGCAGCCACTTCACTGAGTCGAAGCCCTGCACCGTAAAGAGTCATGAGAATGCATTTATCTCTCAAGTCATTGCAGGCATTAAAAAGGGCCTGGACTTCCTCTCTGGTAAAGATATCGGGAAATTTACGTTGTTTGCGGTGGCGGGGGATTTGCTTTAGGTTCAACTTTGTATTTAATGTTACACCATACAAAAAGCGGAGAGCGCTATTGTAGGTATTTACGGATGCGGAAACGAGCTTTTTTTCTGTGGTGAGATAGTGGAGAAACTGTCTAATATCCTCTTCGCCTAACTCGGTTGCAGGTTTATCGTAGCGGTTCTGGTAACTCTTAACTCTGGAATAGTATTCATCCTGGGTATTCTTGCTTAACCCCCTGAGTTCTACATCGAACATCAGCTTGGCTAAAACCTCTTCTTTTGTCATAAAACAAACACATCTCCTTTAAAATAAAATCTCTAATATTTTACAGGAAATGTGAAAAGGAAGTAATAACTTCAGCGATATTCGGTTAAACGGCGAAGGGCATACCACGGAAACCACCGCGCCAGCGGTTTAGTGCTTTTCTTATTTCGTACTGTATTCAGCTTGCTAACTGAACTTCGCAAAATCCATATTTGGGACTAGATGGTTTATTGATCGACACGAGAAGGGTGTAGGAAGAGCTATGGAAATCCAAATGACCACCATCGACCTCTATCTTGACCCGGAGGAACAATTGCGATGCGCTTAACCGACGAGACTCTCGGCAAAAGAATAGCCCACTACCGAAAAGAGCGTAACCTAACCCAAGTAAACCTAGCCACGAGTATCGGAATTCGTCCTAGACATCTCAGTGATATAGAAACTGGGCGAAAGGTTCCCCGGATCCATACGTAAGCGCGGTTAGCAGCAATCTTTGGAGTTTCGATAGATGAGTTGGTTGGAAAATGTTAAGGTCCTTACTGTGTAAAATGGACCCTATAAAGTAGACAGTTAAAAAAGAGGTTGACCAAGATTAACTGACTCTATTTTATAGGGTCTTTTTTGTTATACTTAATACATCAAGTTGTAAGCGGTGGATAAAATAGCGTCGCGAAAAAATATCCTGACTTTGGTATTCTGGTAAAAACAGTGATATAGAAGTCAGGAGGCTTTTTATGGCTAGAGATTTAGCCCTTGAACAGCGTTGGCGAGACCGCATTGAAGAATGCAGTCAGAGCGGACTAAGTGTAAAGGCGTGGTGCTTGCAAAACGAATTGAGGAATACCTCCGGTACAAGTCCATCGTATGCTTAATTATATAATAGGCGGTGAATATATGTTCGAAGTTGTATTTAGCGATAGCGCAAAAAAGGAGGGAACTTATTGAAAATATCTCTATATAAAGGCTTCCGATATATATTATTAATTGTGCTCTACATAATCGCAATAATTAACTTTGTTTACCCAGTGATTAGATTTGATAGCCGACTGTTAAATAATATATTTGTGATTTTTGTTTTACTTATACCAACCGTTCTAATGATAAAAGGTTTTTTCTTTAGAAGTCTGGTTGTTAAGATTTTAAATACACTCATATGGGTAATCCCTTGTATATTAGGAATATTATTGATGCCATTTATTATTGCACCAATTGGTTTTGAGCAAATTAAGAGTTTAAGCTTGGAAAATTCTGATATTGTTGCATATAGAACAAATGGAGGTGCTACAACGAGCTTTGGGATTCTAGTAAGACAAGAGAAAAATATTATTCCTGGAATTAAGTTGGTTAAACGAATATATGGGCAAGACCATAAGGATAATGTCAATATGACAAAGACTGGTGAAAATTCCTTTCAGATTGAAGGAAACACAGAAACAGTAAAAAGGAATGTCTATTTCGAATAATGATGAGTCCACAAGCTCTTAATATTTTTGAAGACTGAGTCCGAAGGGTTTACTACGGAAACCATCGCGCCAGCGGTTTAGTGCTATTCCTAAGTTGTAGCGCATTCCTAAAAGAGTCTACCTGGCTTCAGAATCTTCACTTTATCGTGTTTGAGTTGTCTGAAGAGGCTTGCTTTCTAAAATTGTTTCCACGTCTTTGTAACCCTGCGGAAAGGCATAGTTATAACGCGCAGGCAGTGCCAACACATAACTATTGTTGCGACCGAGTTCGCTTGGTCCTATCGGAGCTGCCCCTATATGGAATACGTCCTTTTGAAGTGAGTTCCATTGATCGAGCGTAAATACCATGATTGGAATATCCTGCCGTGGGGTTTGAGCTGTCCACTTAGGGTCTCTAATCGAAATGATTGGGCCAGTTTCCACAACCTGACTACTCTGTTGACTAGCTTGGCCCTCCCACAGGCTATTTACAATCGAATAACCTTTCCAACTTACCGGCAATTTAAAACTAAATCCATATTGGGTATTTTGGTAGACAATTGAGTTTGCATCAGTCGACGATGAGGGCGAATTGGTTAGTCTTCCCTGCAATTTTACAGATCCTTGGTTACCGGAGGTACTATTGGCAGGGAAGACGCTTATTATTGTGTCCTGGGTTAGTGATGCAGCCGTGGGGAAATTAAAGGTTCCTGAAAAAGTCGGCGGAGTTTGAGGGGTTGGGTAGAGTTGCTGCCGTGTAGACAACTGATTAGGAATGTGTACTTCCGCCATCAATATATCAAATCCAGCAGGGAGAGTGTCTATGATCGCCATAACACTGACGGCTTGCGCACCTACGAAGCTGGTATAAACAAGTGCTGCTCCCGCTACCCCTAATTCAGAGGGTTGTACTGCCTCCAGCGTTACACAGTACGGAAAGGAAACCTGACCAGGTACACATAATACATCACCAGGGGAAATATGATTTGGATTTGTAATATGGGGATTTGCCCTGATTAGTTCTGATAAATTTATCCTATAGATACTTGAAATTATAAACATTGTATCCCCAGGATTAACTGTATAGTGTCCAGCAAAATTAGCGGGGCATGAGGCAGGAACACGCGGCATACTATCACCCTTTCTCATATGTTTCGATAATAGTGTATGTAGGAAATCTTCGACTAACACTATTTAAATTAGACGAAGTGGCTGGACGACAAATCACTTGACGAAATTAGGAGAGAATGGGGGGCTTTGACTCTAAAGCAAGATGCCGTTTGTGTTAAGAATCACAAATAGTTGCAACTTTTCCCCAAGGGGGCAGGGTAATTCTACGCCTTGTCGAATTTGTTTCTTAACGAGTATTGCGCAAAGAATTCCAGGTTAAAGGAAAATTATTAATGAAAAAAAGAAGTTTAATTCTCCAGTTATTTATTATGCTGTTCATTATCCTCCAGTGCCTCCTTACGCTTTTAGGTTTTTCGACTTACAAATATGCGGAATCAGTTATTCTAAAAGAGGTGATTCAGCTGAACAGTAATATGCTTCAGCAGATTGCCATTAGGATCAATCAGGAATTAAAGGATGTTGAAGTTCTAGCCAGCCGCATTGCCTATGATACAAGTATTATTGAATCACTGAAAAAAAGCTCAGGTGGAGAGAGTGCCAATAAGGAACAGCTTCTGAAAATTGAAGGAATTATGTCCGGTTACATCTGGTCTTATCGAAGTACGGCCATGCTCATCGACGCCCATGTGATCGACAAGCGCGGCAATACCTACTCCACTTCGTATTCTATGTCCTCCAATCAGAAGGCTGACTTAGCAACGTTTGACAAAGCACTGCAAAATGGCAAAGATAGTGAAATTTTCCCCATCAAGTCTTACTTTACTGCCACAGGGGGATATAATTGTTATTTTCAGGTAGCCAGAAAAGTTGAAGACTATATTTCTAAACAAAACTATGGGGTGCTCTTGTTAAATGTCAATGAAAAGCTACTGGGTGATAATTATATTCGGTTGACGAATGAAGAAAAAGATTTCTTTATTGTTGACCAGAATGGGCTGATTATTTCTCACAAGGATAAAGACAAAATCAATAAAAAACTGAATAGCTTTGTGGAAGCCAATAGCAAAAACAAGCTGAATAACTATTATTTGCAAGATGATAAGCTCTTTATTTTTCAACCGATTAGCGATTACGGCTGGTACATAGTCGAGTCTGTTTCTTTAGCAAGCGCCATGCTGCCTCTCAAAAAAATTGAGATGTTTTTAATTGCTTTTGGGATTTTATGCACTTTACTGACGGGTGTGGTACTAAGCGTTGTAGCAAGAAAGATTGCGGAACCTTTAAGTTTACTCACCAACAAAATGACTGAATTCAATCAGGGCAATCTTTCCATTCAAATTCAGGATAGCACCTATAAGGAGTTTTCGGAAATCTCCATTTCCTTTAATGAACTGATTCAGCGGGTGAATTTTTTGCTTAAAGAAAACATCAACAATGAACGACAAAAACGCTTGCTGGAGCTTGATTTTTTGCGAGCTCAAATTAATCCGCATTTTATCTATAACACCTTAAGCTCCATTCGCTTTTATGTGGAAATGGGGAAAAACAAAGAAGCAGAGGAGATGCTTTATCATTTTTCTAAGCTGTTGCGCAGGGTGCTGTCCCGAGCGGATGAATTCGTACTGATAAGGGATGAGGTTAAGCATTTGGAGGACTATGTAGCCCTGCAAAAGATGAGATATTCCAACGCCTTTCTCGTAGAATTTTTACTGGATGAAAGCACCTTAAATGTTCAGATCCCCTCCTTTATCCTGCAGCCAATTATCGAAAATGCTATTTTTTACGGTTTGCAAGTCAATAGATTGCTCGTGATTAAGGTGGAAGCTGAATTAACAGATCATGATTTATATATCACGATTTCCGACAACGGAATCGGAATGAGCCAGGAGAAAATTACCGAGATCTTTAATAAAGAGGTTCAAATGAGCAGCGTAGGAATTTTAAATGTGCATGAACGAATTAGAATTCTTTACGGAGGCGCCTACGGTCTGACCATTGAACAGAATGAGCCGGAAGGAACTAGGGTAATCCTTAAATTACGATATGCATAGGAGGAATTATGTTAAGAATTGTCATTGCAGATGATGAACTGCCGATTCGGGAGTGGCTGAACTATTGTCTGAAAGATAAAAATACCAAGCTGGAGATTGTCGGAATTGCCTCAGATGGTTTGCAGGCCCAGGATCTGGCGGTGAAAGAGAAGCCTGATGTGGTGATCATGGATATCAGGATGCCCAAAATGGATGGAATTACGGCGATGAAAAATATTAAGAAAGTACTGCCTCAGACGGAATTTGTTATCTTGACAAATTACGCTGATTTTTCCTACGCCAAACAAGCAATTACCTGCGGTGCTAAGGAATACATCTTAAAGTCTGAATTAAGAAGCTCGGAATTAATTGAAATACTGGCAAAGATTGAAGAGGATCGCTCTACGCAATATGACAGACCAAGAATCGCGGATCAGTTGGAACGTGCAGTCCAAAAAACTCCGACAGAGTATTCCGGCGATCACCTTGACAACAACAATCAATTTATTGAAAAGGCCTTAATTTATATTCATGAACATTTCGATAAAACCATTTCCCTGGCCGACGTTGCCAGCCAGGTGTATCGGTCTCCTGAGTATTTCAGTCGATTGTTTAAGGAGGTAACCGGCGAAAACTTTAGTATTTACCTGATCAATTATCGGTTGACCCAAGCAAGAACCCTATTGATCAATACAGATTTTAAAATTACAGATATAGCGTATAGAGTAGGCTATCAGAATCCAAGCTATTTTTCCAGAATTTACAAGAAGTATATGGGAATTACTCCGGAGGACGAGCGGAGAAAAAACAGTAAAACAGCAAAATAGTGCAAAATGTCAAGAAAGTGACAAGCGTTGGATTGTTGTAGCAAGATAGTGCTATAAGCTCGACATGACCATTACTATTAGAGCGGCTGATTTTTGTTACAATAGGACTAAGGTTTGAAGGTCGGACCCGAATCCTTGGACAAGGCAACTAGATTATATTGGAGGGGAAGAGAAATGTTTAAGAAAAGGTTCAAATTGACAGCGACTCTCTTGACCGTATTAATGCTGTTTTTGCTGACAGCATGTGGCACCACCACCAAAGTAGATTCAGGCAAAAAAGCTGCAGGCGATTACAAAATGGTTCTTATATTACCCGGACCTATTAACGATCAAAGCTGGAATGCCACAAACTACGCTGGGCTGGTTAAGTCCAATAAAAGCCTGGGCACAAAAATGGAATACGTCGAAAACGTACAGGCTGCTGATTATGAGTCTACCTTTAGAAATTATGCAGAGCGTGGTTATAATCTAATTATGGCAGCAGGTACTCAATTTGATGAAGCGGCCAATAAGGTTGCGGCGACCTATCCTAAAACAACGTTTTGTGTCGTCAATGGTATGGTTAGCAAGGGTCCAAATGTCGCTCCAATTTTCCCCAAAGAATATGAGGCAAGTTATATAGCTGCCTTAATGGCGGGAGAAGTCAGCAAAACCGGTCAATTTGCCACAATCGGCGGTTTCCCCAATAAGGCTATGGAACATTTGCTGGACGTCTATGAAAAGGTTGCTGTGGATCTCGCAAAAGGGCGCGGAATCTCCAATGCCAAAGCAGTTCGTGCCTATGCAAATAGCTGGGATGATGTAGCTTTAGGCAAACAAATGGCCGCTACAATGATTGATAATGGCGCCGATGTGATGTTTGTTTATGCCAATCAGGTTGGCTTAGGCTCTATCCAGGCCACCAAAGAAAAAGGGGTTAAATTCATCGGCTTCTCGGGAGATCAGACAACGATTGATCCTAATACAGTTGTTAGTTCTGTAGTGTTTGATTTTGAAACCTTTTACGTCTGGGCTATTCAAAAATACCTGGATGGCAGTTTAGATGGCAACAAAGTCCATGAAGCAGGAATTGCTGAGAATATCTTTAAGCCGGTCTATACAGCCAACATTAGTAAAGATATTCAAGACAAAGTAGCTGCAGGCATGGAGAAAGCTAAAAAAGGCGAAGTTGACTTTAACGCAATGTTTGTCAATAAATAGAAGTTCTCTAAGGATCAATGGATCTACAAATAAATAGATCAATCAAGAAATAAACCAATAAATGAATTAAAAAAATGGCGGTTCCGAGAGGTACCGCTATTTTTTTGAATAGGTGGTGGAACTGTGGAGACAGCTTTTTTTGAACTTAGGGGGATCAGTAAATACTTTGCCAAAGTTATTGCTAATAAAGATGTTTCCTTTTCCATTCAAAGAGGTGAAGTTTTAGCTTTGTTGGGAGAAAACGGAGCAGGTAAAAGTACGATTATGAAGATCCTCTACGGGCTATACAAGGCCGACGAAGGGAAACTATTTAAAGATGGTCAGGAGATAAAAATAGATTCCCCCAAGGAGGCCATGAAGCTTGGGATTTCCATGATCCAACAGCATTTTTCCCTGGTACCTGCTCACACTGTGACGGAAAATATTATCTTAGGCAATGTTCATGGCATAATTGATCAGAAGTTGTTCCGAGAAGAAATCAAAAGGCTGGCTGAGCTTTATGGCTTTGAGCTTAATCCTAATGATTATATTCGCGACTTGGCAGTCGGTGTTCAACAAAAAGTTGAAATTTTAAAGGCCCTGTATCAAAAAACCAATCTTTTGATTATGGATGAACCAACTGCAGTTCTCACCCCTCAAGAGGCTGAAAACCTCATGGGATTTGTCAGAGATTTTACCGCACAAGGTAATTCGGTCATTTTTATCACTCACAAGTTAAAAGAGGTCATGAGTGTTGCGGATCGGATTATTGTCATGAGGGCCGGAAGGGTTTGTGGGGACATAAAACAGGCTGAGACAAACGAACTGGAATTATCCAAATTGATGATCGGCAGAGATTTAGAGTGGGTAACTAAAGAGGACCGGCAGGAATCGATTGATCAGGAAGTGCGCTTGGAAATCCAACATATTACCGTGCAGGAAAAAACCGGGGTTCCAGCCTTGAATGATATTTCTTTGGCGTTGCACAAAGGAGAAATTCTGGGGATTGCAGGGGTTAGTGGCAATGGCCAGCAGGAACTCTGCGAAATAGTGTGTGGTGCTATTTTGCCGACCAAGGGGAAAATCTTGCTGGATGGGGAGGATATTACTGAACGAAAAATCAGGGCAAGGATAGACTTGGGAATTGGCTATGTTCCTGCGGACAGAAGCAGTGATGGCATGATTATGGATATGTCCATTGCCGAGAATATGCTGCTGAAGAGTAGCTACAATAAGAAATGGCAAAAGCATGGATTTATTGACAAGAAAAAGCTTAATCAATACGCCTTGCAGGAGATCCGGGACTATTCAATTAAGGCTCCTTCACCCGAGGCCATTGCTCGGGGTTTATCAGGGGGCAACCAACAAAAAGTGGTTTTGGCCAGGGAAGTGGATAATGGAGAGAAGGTAATCGTCTTTGATCAACCGACCAGAGGGTTAGACCTAGGCGCGGTTAACCACGTTCACCAAGTTATTCTTAAGGAACGTGCCAAAGGAAAAAGTGTTTTACTGGTATCTACTGAGCTTTCGGAGATTTTTGCGCTTTCTGACAGAATTGCGATCTTGTATAAGGGCGGAATACAAGGGGTATTTAACAGTGCCGAGCTTACCACCGAGAAGATTGGTCTATTAATGGCCGGATTTCGCGAAGGAGAGGTGAGCAACGATGCAGGCTAAGCTAAGAGATCTCCTGATCACCAATATTCTGGCTATTGTTTTGGGAATCGTTGCCAGTGGGTTAATGCTGCTGTTTCTGGGTAAAAATCCCCTTAGCGCCTATGGCGTATTAATCACCTCGGTGGTGCGTGACGGATATACCTTTGCGGACATATTTGTGAAAGCAACGCCCTTAATGTTCACGGCTTTAGCGTTTGCTTTTACCTACAAAGCTAATTTATACAATATTGGTGCCCAAGGGCAGTTTTACATTGGTGCGGTAATTGCCGCTGCCAGCTCCTTGTTGCTGCAGAACATCCTGCCTGGTTGGCTGGTGCTGATTATTACCTTGCTCCTAACGATTGTTGGCGGTGGCCTTTGGGGGGCATTTATCGGTTTTGTCAAGGCCAGGTACAATTCCAATGAATTTTTAGTTAGCATGATGTCGACCTATGTGGCTTTGGCAATTATGAATTATTTGCTGCGAACGTTTCTTATGGAAACGAAAGCTGAATACCCTCAAACAGATGCTCTTGCTGCGTCTGTCTGGCTACCTCGTATCATCCCGGGTACCAGGCTGCACATTGGTTTTGTTTTGGCAGTGTTGGCCTGTGTTGGGGTTTGGGTTCTTCTTTACAAGACTCCGCTTGGTTATCGCATCCGTGCCGTTGGTTATAATGCGGGAGCCGCGGAAATGTCAGGCATCAATGCCAAGAAAATTTATATTCTGGCATTTTTTATCAGTGGGGCATTAGCCGGAGTGGCAGGATTTACGGAAGTTAACGGGGTACAACATATGCTGGTTCAGGGCTTTAATCCAGACCTTGGGGCAGCTGGGATTGGCATTGCAATTTTAGCCAATGGCAACCCCATAGGCATAATTTTTGCTGCTATTTTATTTGGTGCGCTGAAGGTTGGTGGTGCTATTATGGGGCAGATGTCAGGAATCCCCTCAAGTATCATTGAATTGATGCAAGGCTTTGTGATGGTCTTTGTCATTCTCTCGTATTTTGTTCGGACCTGGTTGGAAAATAACCGGGAAAAACGCAAGTTACAAAAGGCGGTGGCAAAATGATCAATTTGTTAAGTAGAACAATCATGATGGGAACGCCATTGCTGTTTGGAGCTCTAGCAGAAGTCATTGCCGAACGAACCGGGATGATGGTAACGGCTATTGAAGGTATTTTTTTAATGGGAGCCTGGGCCGGTTTTGTGGGAGGGTATTTAAGCGGCAGTTTGATCGTGGGATTTTTATTGGCCATGCTGGCCGGTTTATTGGTGGCCGGTTTATATGGATGGATTTGTATCTATTTAAAGCAACATCAAGTGGTTACCGGGGTGGCCATCAATCTTTTAGTAGCAGGCCTTTGTTCATTTTTGTACCGAGTCATTTTTGGAGTTCCAACAACTCCGCTAACCGTTAATCCGTTGGCAACGATTCCAATTCCGTTGCTTTCAAAAATCCCGCTGCTTGGGCAAATACTATTTAATCAAAATATATTGACCTACATTATCTATTTGTTGGCGCCGCTCTCCTATTTCATGCTCTATAAAACTTCTATCGGTTTAACGATACGGTCTTCTGGTGAGAATCCTGAAGCGGTGGATGTGGCAGGCATCAATGTTCTTAGTGTCCGCTTTTTTACGGTGCTTTTAGCAGGGGTTATGGGCGGAGTAGCCGGTGCTTTTTATTCGATTGGTTTTCTGGGCATGTTTACGACGAATATTATTGGTGGCCGTGGTTGGATTGCTTTTGCCATTTGCTTCTTAGGCAATTGGAATCCCAAAGGAGCAGTTATCGGTACCCTGGCTTTCGGATTTGCTGAAGCAATTGCTATTTATATGCAGTCTATAGGGAACAGTGCCTTATTTCCCAATGAATTATTTATTGCTCTGCCCTATATTATGACGATTATTTTAACAATTTCCAGAAAATCCTTTAGTGTACCTGCTAAATTGGGAGTTCCTTATGTAAAAGAAAATTAGCTCCTGAATTCTATAAAACCAGGATCGACTATCTGGTGGGACTGACCAATAATAAAGGTATTTATTACCCTAATGTCCCGTATTCCGGTCAGCGCGCCGCTGGAGGTAAGGAATAGATCACTCGCAATCACAAGCCTGTCCCAGAAACGAATACGTATTCGTTTCTGGGACAGGCTTTCTCATACTGTCAGAAAGTATAAACCTTCGTTATATACTTAGTAAAGCTCTGGTAAAACAATTCTAACCTCGCGCTCTGTGTTTTAAAGGGTAAGATTGTGCGTTCCGAGCGAATCTAATATTACAATCTAGAAAAGATTAAGGACAAAATGAGCCACAGAAAGTGCGGTTCTCTTTTTTTTGTTCCCGTTTACATTGCGTTTAAGTTCCATTTAATTTGCGTTTAAGTTGCTCCGTTATGATGTTCCTAACACCAAAATATTGGCGTAGAAACGCTGAATCATAAAGGAGCAACATGATGTTGAATTATACAAAAACTTTATCTGAACTCAATAAGGATTCATTGCCTGAGGCAGGAGGTAAGGGTGCCAATCTGGGCGAGCTAATTCGTGCAGGGCTGCCGGTTCCGCCAGGCTTTGTCGTTACAACCGGCTCCCATCGAGCTCATCTTGAAGAGTCAGGTCTTCAGGAACGGATAGAAAATAGGCTTAAGAATCTACAGGTTCAAGATATTACAGCAGTAACAGTAGCAGACGCAAGTAGAGATATCTCATCATGGATTGAAGAGACTCCAATGCCTCTTCAAGTACAGGTCGCAGTGATTGGGGCCTTGGAAGGCTTAGTTATAAAAACAGGATCCGATGCCAACTTATTGGTTGCAGTACGTTCAAGTGCTACCGCTGAGGATTTACCCTCGGCATCCTTTGCCGGACAGCATGATACTTTTTTAGGGATTAGCGGAAAGGAGGCTGTGCTCAAGCATGTGAAAAAATGCTGGGCTAGTCTTTGGAGTGCGCAGGCGATAAGCTACCGAATCAGCATGGGTTTTGAGCATCTGTTGGTCGAGCTGGCGGTTGTTGTTCAGACGATGATCGATGCAGAGGTTGCGGGCGTCATGTTTACAGCAAATCCTGTCAATCAAAGCAAGGACGAACTATTAATAAGTGCCGGATATGGCCTCGGCGAAACGGTTGTCAGCGGTCTGATAACGCCGGATACCTTTATTCTGACCAAGGACGGGCGGGTTAAAGAAAAGGTCCTCGGTTCAAAAGACCATAAACTAATCCTGACCAAAGAGGGGACAAGGAGCGAAAAGGTTCCTCAATCCCTGCAAGACTCCTACTGCCTGGGGGATAATGAGCTTGCCCAGCTGGCCAAGCTTGCGCAGCTTGTGGAGAAACACTTTGGTATACCCCAGGATATCGAATGGGCGTGTTCAAAGGGAAACGTCTACCTGCTTCAGGCTAGGCCAATTACTACCCTGAAATCCGAACCTGAAGATTTACGGATTTTAGGCCCTGAGGATGAGATCATTTATCCGAAGAAAAAACCCTCATTTGTCTTGCAAGCCGCCATGGAGCATTTTTCAGAGCCGATGACTCCGCTGGATTTTGCTTACTTTTATCAGCGGTATCGGGCCTTCTACCTTTCGTTACAGGATATGGGACTCAAAATTCCCAAACAGCCACTCAGGCTTGTGGAGAGAAAAAGCGGCTGTGTGGCGGTAGGCGTGGGTCAGCCGGGCGTGTCCCTAACAATAGTATGGAAGGCACCGGCTGCATTGTTGACAAAAAGATCTGAGGGTATTGAGGAGCGATGGAAACCACTTGCCGTGGAAATGAATGCATGGCTGAAGAGGATGGAGGCAGCAGCTAGAAATACGGACGATGCCCAAAACCTTGCCAAACTTATCGAACCAGCCTTGACAGAATTCGGGGATTTGCTTTGCAGAAGGTTTCGTATGCTTTCCATGTCCAGCTGGATTAGCGATTTCAAGCTGAACCGTTTGGTCAAAAAAGCGGTGGGAACGAAAAATGTGACCGAGGTGAAAGATAGTTTGCTTAGAGCCTTGCCGTTCAGAACGGCTCTTCAAAATGAAGCTTTGACCAAAGTAGCGCAGGCGGCAATCAAAGGAAAGAATACGGAACATTTTCACAGGGAATTCAACAGGTTTTTAAATGTTTATGGAGACAGACCTGCTTCGGGTTTAGCTCTGCTGGGGACTCAGATCTGGAGTGAAAGACCTGATATCATTTATGGATTGATTGATGCCTTGCTAAGTGATCCCACACTGCTAAATGCCGAAGAAAACTTAAAAAAGCAGCAAGCCGATTATGAAGCCGCCAAAAAGCGAGTTGAGCAAGGACTTTCGCGAGGCAAGTATCATAAATTTGAACAACTTCTTGAGCAAGCCAGAAATGAAATCATCGTTAGAGATGAAAGTTCGTTTAGGCTGGAGAAGCTCACAGCCTGCATACGCAGGATGGTCTTGAAGCTTGGTGGTCTTCTGACTGCTAAGGCAATCATAAAGGAGAAGGACGATGTATTCTATCTCCTTCTTGACGAACTTAGCCCTGCGTCGGAAGGGAAGTTGTCTGTGCAAGAAAGAATAGTGAAACGCAAGTCTGCACTGACAAAGGTTTGCGCTGCCCATGAAAAAGGAGTGCACTGGTTGGTATCAACCGGTTCTATTCCGGAATTTAAACCAAACAAAAAAGCGTGCCCAGATAAACAAGGAGCTTTGGATGAGCTGAAAGGACTATCTGTGAGCAGCGGTGTTTACGAAGGCAACGTATGTATCGTAAGAGGTCCTCAAGAATTCAATAAGTTAAAAAAGGGAGATATCCTGGTATCAAGCCATACCGCCCCGGTATGGACACCGCTTTTTAAGGTGGCAGCTGCAGTGGTTACGGAAATAGGAAGCCCGACTTCCCATGCGGCAATCGTCGCCAGAGAATATGGAATCCCTGCTGTTGTAGCGATTGAAAATCTGACAAAAATATTGAAGGACGGGCAAAGAATCCGTGTAGACGGCACAAAGGGGCTGGTAACCCTCCTAAGTGAATGAAAACTCAAAACGTCACATCGAGAAAAGCAGCTATCTCACTGGGGTTAGCTGCTTTAGGCTATGCCAGTCTATAAGAAGCAAAATATTCAGGTAAATAACCATGTGAAAATATGATTAGAATGTGCTATCCAAAAGAGAGATTCGACTATGGAAGTTTACATCGGGAATTGGCCGGTAAAGAGGATATTTTACTGGCTTAAATATTTTTGCGTCATGTTTATAAAAATTTTAAGAATAGTTTATAGTTTTTTAAAAAATGCATTAAGGACTTTTAAATAATGCCCATTATAATAAATATGCTAACAAAAGAAAGCTTTATAGTTTTATGAACAAAATGAGTTAAGAAGTTTTAAGTAAATACGATTTTATAGCCAAAGGCACCAAAAGTGTATGGAATATATGTAGATTGCTTAAAGAAAGAGGTGCAAAATGTTAAAGAATATACTGTCTCGTCTTAGAAAGAATACCAATGGAAAGCCAGAAAGTAACCTAGTCACAGCTCCCCAGTGCTATCAGATTGATGCTGAAAAATGCCGGAGTTGCGGCAGCAGATGTAAAAAAGCTTGCAAGGCTGGAGCGATCAGCGGGGAACGCGGGAAGGCGCATGTAATTGATGAACAAAAGTGCATAAAATGCGGAGTCTGTATGAAATGGTGTAAGCATAGGGCTATAAAAAGATTGAATGCCTAGAAAGGATGATTGACAATTTCACCGGCATCAAAACAACGGAAACCGAGCAAAAGGAAGGAGTCTCAAAACCCGAAAAGCCTGACGATAGAGAAGGGCACAGTCAACTATATTTGTTTGCAGTGTAATTAACGAGAGGAGATAGTTCAATCAACTGTCTTCCCGGGTTTAGAGATACTTTTATCAGATGTTTTTTCTGAGATTTAGGTGCCGGAAAGATGGCTTAGATAAGAACTTTATATTTCGCAATAAGGTCCCAAAAGCATACTTACTGAAGCCGACTCCCTCGACCTGGCACATACCACTGGCGAGTACGGGAATTTTTTTAAAAATTTTGACCAGATCACTGAAGAAAGCTTAGGTTTGTGGCTTAGTGTTGTAGGGTGAAACGGAGATTTTTTGTATTTCAGCTGATGTTATGAAGATAGTACCAGAGAGAGAGTTTCAGTTGAGCGGATAATTAATAATGGGAGCGAAACTAAGGGAATCTTAGGCTTCGCTCTTTTTTCATACTGTCAGAAAGTATAAACTTTCGTTATATACTGCAAGAAGGCTAATACGTGCGAAGACAGTGTCTTCGTCTAAGCATAAGGGCAACTAGGCATCCGCCTTCGCTAAGGCTTGGTGCCAGCCAAGTTTTCTTTATATAGAATTGTCATTTCAAGAATATTGTAAAAAGGAACAGCTGTTGGCAGGGTTTTACAGAATAATGAAGAATTTAGGCTATAGAAAGTGTTTGCAGTTATACGAGTTATTAGAAATAGGATGCCAGATTTTACGCTCACGGGTGACCCACGTAATATAAAAATCAGAACTCAGCATGTCGAAGGAATACATAAAAAGAAAGCTGAAGTAGCGAACCAAATTGCCGCTAATAGTTGTCCTAAATGTGGTGGGGAGTTGATCATGAGAAAGGACAAATATGGAGATTTAAGGGTGTAACAATTATCTGAAGTTTAGGTTTAAGATTACCAACTAGTAGGATGAATCCGTATTTCGGTAATAGTGGAATCTATAAAGTATAAGAATTGATAATGTCTATTAGCGGAAGTTGAGATTAGCTTGGGCTAAGTAATAGTTAGTAGGATAACTGGAAGTTAAGTAAATCAGGGGTGTCGCCGCCATTCCCTCCAAAACCCACGTTAATTTACTATCAAATTAGTAGTTCTGGGCTTTGCCTCCTATAAATAGGTGGCTGAGGGGGAATAACTGCTCCACATTTGAGTTGTCATAAGGTCAGATAAGTTAGACGTTTTATTCAGGAAGAATAATATAGAAACATTCTAACAAGAGCTTCAACAGATAAACGCACCTGTTCTGAGTAAATTTAAAGATTACTGCTAATGGATTTGCACTGGGGAATTGTACCAGGACTGACCTAGTATCAGGTTTTAGTAAAGCCGTATTAGACCTTGGGGTCTACGGCAAAGAAGGATTAGACTTAATGATTGAGAAGGATGGTTGGAAGAGATTCCTCCGACCGCCGACCGAAAGAAAATCATTGGCTTACATTAAGAGACGAGCCAAACGGTTACATCAGACAAGACAGGAGGCTATATTTTGACGGATATAAAGCAAATACCTTTAATTTCATCAGAGATAGGAGGCTTATGGACATCATACTCAGCTGACACTATGCTAGTATGCGTGCTTAGTTATTTTTTGAACCAAGTAGAATGTGCAGAAACTCGTGCTATTTTACAGAAAACATTCGATTTATCAAAGCAACATATTCAAGAAATAACTAATATATTTAATGAAGAGGCGTTGCCTATACCAAATGGATTTACTGACAGCGATGTTAAAGTAGATGCTCCACGCTTATTTACTGAGGGCTTTTATTTGCAATATTTGGGCTACATAGCGAGAGCTCAAATGCATACTTACACGCTAACTTTAAATCAGATAGCCCGTTCAGACATTAGAGCTTACTTTTCAAACCGTATCCATGAGAGCATCGACCTTTATAATAGTTCGGCAGACCTCCGATTATCAAAAGGTATCTTTATTAGAGCTCCAAGAGTAGAAGTAACTAAAGAGGTTCAATATGTAAAAAGTACAAGTTTCCTATCCGATTGGTTTGGAGAAAAAAGACCTATGATTGCAGCAGAAATAACTCACGTTTTTGCAGGTATTTTTGCAAATATAGTGGGAAGAGGAATAACAACAGCAAATGGTCAGGTTTCTAAAGAAAATAAGAATTCTAAATATTTCTTTGAAGGAAAAACTATTGCAACGAAACAAATTGCTGAGTTAACTACAATTTTAACCAATGAAGGTATTCCAATTCCTTCTTCTTCTGATTCATATGTAACTGATTCTATGGTTTCACCCTTTTCAGAAAAATTAATGATAAGTCATTCTGTAATGCTGGCTTCATCAGCGATGAGTAGTTTAGGTATGTCTATAGCAGAGACTATGAGGAGTGACCTACAGGCTAAGTATATGAAATATGCTGTTGAAGATATGAAGTATGGTAAAGATGGAATAGACATTCTAATTGATAATGGGTGGCTCGAACAACCGCCACAAGCTGTAAAACACGAGAATTTAGTGAGGGTCTAAGTCTAAGTTTGAGTTTGTTAATATTTAATATTAGACGGTACACATTACGGTTACCTATCCTTTCTTTTGGCAAAGAGATGACACTGTTTTTCGGCAAGGAATTGACACGAATTTTCAATATAGTATTGATTATTGCCACTTCAATATGTTGGGCTATAATGTCAACTTGAACATTAATTGCTATAAAGACTGCATAACTACAGGAAAACAGGGTGTCAATTGTATTACCAATTAACGCCACCCTGTTTTCCTGTTTCACTTGGATTTATACGCTAATTAGTATTACTGATGAAAGACTTGAACAATAAGTGAGAAGTACAAAAAAGCAAAGGCATCGAGATGAATGAGTCTTGATGCCTTTGCTTTTTTATACCTATACAGAAAGTATAAAAATATATCTCCTAAAAACGAACTTATTAGATAAGATAGAACTCATAGGTATAGAAGTGAGGGGAGAACTTGGAAAACGAGTCTATCCAGATGATAAAACGAGCGAAGATGGGAGATAAAGAAGTCCTTATTGAACTAATAATGAGTCAAAAGCAGGACTATTATCGCCTTGCTTATGTTTTCATGAAGAACCAAGAGGACGCTTTAGACGCGATGGAAGATATGATTCTCAAAGTCTATGAGAATATTCAGAGGCTGAACGATGCGACAGCCTTTTATAGTTGGAGCAAGACGATCTTAGTCAATTGTTGTAAGAATAACCTAAGAAGAAAAAATAGGGTCATCTTAATCAGAAACATTCCTGAAGGCTCGCATGACGATGTTTTCAAGGTTAAGGATGAACAGATAGATATTGAAAAACATTTGATAAAGCTCAATCAAAAATATCAGGAAGTTCTAAAATTAAGGTATTACCTCGATATGGATTATGAAACGATGTCGGCAATCTTGAAAATTCCTTTAGGGACAGTCAAATCACGAATTCACACCGGACTAAAAAAATTAAAACAAAGCATGGGAGTGAGTAACGGATGAAGGAGATTGAGGATATTCTTAAAGCGAAAAAATCGCATCTTGATCAAATCCAAGTCCCCGAAGAGCTAGAGGGACGACTTCGTGGTGCCTTGAACAAGAAAACAAAGTTAACACGCGTCAACAGACTTAAAAGTTATGCCGCGGCCGTGGTTATCCTTGTTGCGATGCTGTTATCGTTTAATTACGACGCGATTGCCTTTTATAGTAAACAACTGCTAGGCTATGATCAGGTCATGAATGCTTCATTGAAGCAATTAAGTGACCTTGGCAAAGGACAATCGATCGAAAAGAGCATTCGTTTTGATAACGGAGTCTCATTAACCGTGGATTACGTCATGTTAGATGAAAATCAACTGCTATTGTTTTATACTGTTAACGACCCTTCGGGGCATGTCGATGAAGACAATATCTCACCGATCATCTCTCTAAAAGCTTTTTGGGGAGAATACCACTTTCAGAATTCGCAGGGAACGATGAATGAAGAGAAAACAGAAATGAAGTATCTCGCCAGCTTCGAGCCACCGATGCCTTTTGAAAAAGACTTAACTTTAAAATTCTCCCTAAAACAGCAAGCTGCCGAGATCAGCTTTACCTTAAACAGAAATACTGCTATGGGGCATACTTTAAAAAAGACTCTCAATAAAACGATCGAAGTGGACAATACCACAATAACCGTTGATTCGATTCTTGCTTCCCCAACAAAAACAGTGATCAATGGATCGATGCAAACCATTTTTGAATTGGCTAAAGCACAGCTCAGTGGAGAGCAATTTCGACCAGCAGACCTCACATTAAAGCTTATTGCGAACGGAAAGGAAGTTCAGTTACAAGGGGGTGGAACGAGCTCAGGTATGAAAGGAAGAACGTTTCATAGTGATTATGATCCGTTGCCCGTGGATTTAGAGAATCTCCAACTGGAAGTGGTGAGCTTTGTAGCCGAGCACGACGTGAATCAACAGTTTAGGTTAAACAAAACTAGCAATGGCGAGAAACAGAGCCTAAATATTCTAGGGCAAGTGGTAGAAGTCACTAAAATCGAAACGTCTCAGGGAGAGACACACATAACCATTAGTAGTGACGAAAGCTTAATATTAAGTCGGGTGTATCTAATGATGGATGGAAAGAAAGTTTCTCTAGAACAAACCATTATGGGCAAGTCTGATAAACAATACGATGGTACTATCATTCATACAAGAACACTGCGTTTCTTGGGTACTGGGGATGAGTTGGACCTAAACGTCCAAAGAATGAGTTATTCAAAAAGCAACCATGAAATGCTAGAGATTCCAATTGATTAAGCACTGAGATGATCACATGGAAATGGATGAGTGAAGGCCTTGTTAATATAAGGTAAGCGCTTGGGAAGACGGATAGAAGACTTTATTTTTGAGTGTGCGTAAGCAATACCTGGAAGGAGTTCCTGATATAGAAATAGAAATATACGATAAAGTCTACAGCAGACGTAATGTTATTAGGGCAATAACAATGTGACAATTTACTTTTTTGTTACTGGTATTCGAAGTAATTGATTCTGTCTGGTATAAGTGCAACTAAGGCAGCCGCCTGCGGCTGCGGCTTGACGCCAGCCAAGTTTTCTTTAGACAGATTGTACTGGAGGAGAATAGATGAAAGAATCATTAAAGAAATCATTCATAATAATGATAAGTGTAATACTCTTATCATTGACTGTTTGTAGCAGCAAAGAAAATATTGAACCGAGCATAAGTATAACAGCTGAAATAACAAGTGTTAATGAACAACAATTCCAAGCTATAGGAACTACGGGAATAGAAAAGCCATGTAAAAACGATTTCGAAATTTTCAAATTTTGTTTACATGAAAAGGATTATAACAACCTTAAGAATAGAGAAAGTTTAGTTCCTGATTTCAAAAAAATCTTTAATAATTATAGAGATGATTTGTATTGGTTTGGGCATTCATCAATTCAGGATAATGAAAATATAAACCTTGCCAAATATTCATATGATATTACACTCTATAGAAGGGGGTTGGATGAGGCTTCTTTAAGAAAAATATTAAACTCTAAAGAAGTAACAATTTCTTGGTCAACAGAAGATGGACAACAAAAAAAGAAAAGTTATAAAGTTGGAGATTTACTAAGGTTTAAATAAATGTATAGGGGTCGACGTCCTATGTATGTAGGATTTTGCGAAGTTGAGGTTATATAAGTGCTTAATTATTCTACTCGAATCAACTTCAAAAGAGGGTATGGACTTGTCTAAATTAAATAAAACTCTTTATGCAATGGGCGTTATAGGATTAATCATTACATTGTTTATTGTTTACAAAAATACCAAAAATGTATTTGCAGTTAGATTTGTAATAGGTTATGTGATCTTTATTTTTTTACTAGCTTTTTATTTTCTTAGTGTTACTATTTTGCGCATGAGAAAGTTGAAATGGGTTGAGTTAAGGAAAAGGATATTAAAGTTTGTTCGATTATCGTTTTTAAATAGTGTTTTTGTATTCGTTTTCACTAGCGTTGCGTAAAATTGATGATCATTTGTCAAGTTGTGCACTGCTTCGATATACAGCGTAAATCATCGAAAAAATGCCAAATCAAGCCTAAAACCTGTATTTAAACATAAAAAAGCCTTATAA
>Ga0209123_1000759_pt1 | contig 37604 bp, 27 predicted proteins | sample BarGraIncu00431A_FD_184500 | JGI IMG/M metagenome (GOLD analysis project Ga0209123, IMG submission 184500) | Arctic peat soil microbial communities from Barrow, Alaska, USA - Barrow Graham LP Incubations 004-31A (SPAdes) (version 2) | ecosystem: Environmental > Terrestrial > Soil > Wetlands >... | reverse complement strand
CTTTTCCTCATAGTTGAATTGCACACGAAGTGTAAAAGCTTTGTAACCCGTACAATTCGGATAAGGCGAATGCGTTTTGACCCACACTTCGGTGTCCGACACAAAATTATTGCGGCAGGGCAAGCCCAATGATTTGAAATAGTTGGTAAGTTGCAGCGTATAGTATTTTTTTAGAAACGAAATAGACCAATACGATTCACCTTCCTCGCAAAATTCGGGCGAAGTAGATTTGGTTAGCTCTATTGGAGCTGATTCATTATACTCCAAAAGTGCGTAAATATCTTTCCAATCTTCAGATAATTCTAACTCTTTTTTAAGCTGCAGCGTATCACGTTCCGAAAATTTTACAGCGTTAGACGCACCATTAGGGGTGAGGTAAACAGTAATTTTTTCATTCACATGACTGAATTTTAGCACATTAAATGTCAGCTGGTTGGGTGTGGCGCTCATTTTTTTCTTCTATTTAAGGTATTCATTTTTAAATTTCCCAAGTAACGTTGTAGTTCAATCTCTGTTACCAACCACCCTTTTTTCCCTTTTACAGCATTCAATTCCAAGTTTTCGATCATTCGTCGGATGGTGCGTTCGCTCCCTATTTTCATGGCTACTAAATCTTTTACGGTGTGAAATTTAGTATCAACTGTTGATGTTGATGGAATGATTTCCGGATTGGATTCTTTAAAAACTTCGGATGCCGTTTGGGGCTTTTCGTAAACAGATTTGTCTTTTGAAGTTATATTTTTATTCTTTTCGGCTAATTTTTTCAAGTAACACTTCACAGGTGGCAATTCGCCCACCACAGCCGTGTAAAGCATCGCTTCAGTCAAAGCTTGAAAAACTACATCTTTTAATGCTTCCTGAACTTCGAGATATGCTTTTGCCAAACACACTTTGAGCAACTGAAAAATATAGGCGTTGGAGATTGTTTCGAAGTTTGAATCGGGAGTTGGGTTTATAAATGTAGAAATAGTAAAGTCATTTGTGCGAATGATTTCACCTGTTTTTATCAAGCAGGTTTTCAAATGTTTATCGAGCAAAGAAAGTCGCAAGTAAGCACGTGAATCCATGTCTTGTTCGGCATCTAACATTTCCAATACATCATGGCAATACCAAAAAGTTTCCTGAATTAACTTGTGGTAATAAAATGTACACTTGAAATTGGTTGGTAGGTAAAATGTAAAGGCATACACCCCAGGATCGGAGATAGATTCAGGGTTGATACCACGATGTGGGTCATCAATAAAAGTTTCGTAATGGTTAGCCGGCAGGAATGGGTTCAGCGAACCGTAAAGCAGACTGTCGAAAAGTGGAAAACGAAATTCAGAATTGATCATAGCTTGTTGTGTATTTTCAGTTCAATGTACTTAGTGTCAGCTATCCATCGAACTGATACAACAAAGGTAATGATTTTTAGCATTAACAGGTATGGGTTGGTGAAAAAATCTTTCAACAAATTTTCAAATTTCATTTTCAAATGCTATCCTTTTCAAAATCAATTTATGATACGCCGGATAAAAAATGTTCCCGTCCTCGTGGGGTTTGTTTTGCAGATAACATTAAATTTATGGAAAGTATTTACAAATAGAATATCCAAATGTCCAAGTTCTTCAAGTAAATCATATTCTCTTCTTTTTGTACTTTATTATCAATCAAACCATATACAAGAAAGAATGTCTGAAATTAACAGACATTCTTTCTAACCTTAAAAACTAATGCAGGGATAGTGAACGTGAACTCTAATTTAAACTATTTATAAATATTTGATTTAAGCTTATAAGCACAATTACCGACTAAATTTTCTGTATTCAGAGGGTGCAAACCCTGTTTTATTTTTAAATAAAGTCACAAAATTCTCAACAGTCTTATAATTTAAGGAATAAGAAATTTCTTTAACACGGCAAGAAGTTTCCAATAACAATTGTTTTGCTTTTCGCATTTTTAACTCCTGAAAATAATGTGCAGGTGCAAATCCGGTGACTTTTTTAAATAATTTTCTAAACTTAATGTACCCCATATCCAATCTATTTGCCAATTCTTCGGGAGAAATTCTATTAAAGATATTCTCATTCATTATTATTTTAGCATTTTCAATCAGCTGTTGGTAATTCAAAAGCTCTATTTTATTATTATTCGACTCATACAAAACCAGACCTATCATGTGCATAACTATACCTGATAAATGTTGTTGCAAACCAATGTTATCTCGATGCACTATTTCTAGAGCCCTCTTAAATAAAGTGACCAGTTCTTCATTCAAACCAACATCAATAATTTGACTTTGAGTTGTCAGAAATGAGTTTCTCACTAACCCACGAATTATATCGCCGTTAAACCCTATATAATACTCATTCCAACCAACAAGTTTTTGAGGATTATAAGTATGCCACTGCCCTGGAAAGAGGACGATAAGTTGCCCTTTATGAATTTCCTGTTTTTCAGTTGACTCAATCGTCAGTTCGCCACTACCCATGGTTATATATACAAATTGGAATTCATTTAGTATTCGACCAGAGTTTTTATTAAAATAATGATCTTTCGGATGGTCTTTTACTGGATAAGTGTTGTATGGATGTATTGACTGAAAACCAACTGTATTTACAATGATTCCATATCTTTTATCTGATTCGTTTATAAGAAGATATTTGAATTCTATATCCGAAGTGACATTATTCATATTTCATCTGGTTATATACACTTTAAAATAGGTTTTAGAATTTCAAACATATTACATACCTGCTTTATACTCTACAAACGCCTCCATAGCTTCGTACGAGGCAAGTCCCAATCTGTTGTACAGATTTGCTGTTGCCTGATTGCGTTCTTCTGCTCGTTGCCAAAATAATCGTTCATCATTTCCTAAGAATGGAGCACTCTCCATTTGTGATTGATGTTTCAGAATAGCATTTAGTTTCCGTCTTAACTGTTCTGGACTAATTGGCACGGCCATTTCAATATGGTCAATTTCCCATTCCGCCCATGCACCACGATACATCCAAATACGGCATTCCTTCATCCATACTTTTGCTTTCAATTCGTGAATAGCTGCCAACGCAGCATCTAAGCAAACTTTGTGAGTTCCGTGCGGGTCGGCCAAATCGCCTGCCACAAAAATCTGATGAGGTTGAAATTCATCTAACAAAGTTATTACTTTGAGAATATCAACATCCTTTAATTTTCCTTTCTGAACTTTACCTGTTTCGTAGAATGGTAGATCCAGAAAATGAACATTTTCCGGTCTTACTCCTATAAACCGGCAAGCCGAACGGGCTTCTTCTCTACGAATTTGCGCTTTAATATAAAGCACATCAGCCGTATCTGAATCACCGGCCTGCTTTTCCTGAGTAAGGAAATGAAGAATTTGCGCATATTTCTCCCGTATTGCATCATTTTGTTTATCAAAACGGTCAACCACATTTTGCATTAGGGAGATATAACGTATCACTTCCTCATCACCAACTGCAATATTTCCGGAAGTTTGATAGGCAACGTGCACATCATGATTCTGATCTACCAGACGCTGGAATGTTCCCCCCATAGAAATCACATCATCATCCGGGTGAGGACTGAAAACCAATATCCGTTTTGGATAGGGTTTGGCACGTTCAGGTCTGTCCGAATCATCTGCATTGGGTTTACCTCCCGGCCAACCGGTAATTGTATGTTGTAAATCATTGAAAATTTTGATATTTACATTGTAAGCCGAACCAAAAAATGCCAATAATTCATCTAGCCCATGTTGATTGTAATCTTTATTAGTCAGTTTCAGAATTGGTTTATCTGTTTCGTTGCAAAGCCAAACAATAGCACGACGGATAAGCATATCTGTCCATTCACAAGGACCAACCAACCATGGATGACTTATACGGGTCAGTTGCTGAGCTGCATTTAAATCAATGGCTGCTATCGCATTTTTATGTAATTGCAGGAACGAAGCAGGAACGCCGTCATCTGTTTTGCCTTCAATTACTTCTTTTAGAATGGATGATTTGTGTTCTCCCCATGCCAACAAAATAACCTGCTTTGCATTAAGCAAGGTTGAAAGTCCCATGGTTATAGCACTTGATGGGACTTCGGAAATGGAACTATAATATCTTTTCAGGTCCCGTTGTGATTCATTGTCAAGGAGCATTAAACGAGTTAATGTACTTATCTGTGAACCAGGCTCATTATAAGCAATGTTTCCGACCAAACCCACACTTACCAAAACTAAATCCAATCCATCGTATTTTTCTATCAATTCCTCGTAATTACGACAGAAGTCATACACATTGGAGCGATTTACAGTTGTATCCGGAGTATGAAAATTTTCGGATTTAAAATTTACTTTATCAAGTAAATAAGATTGTAGATGTTTCGCATTAGAATGCTGTTCAGCCTGATTGACCGGAAAAAATTCCGAAACGTTGAAAACTACTACATTGGCAAAACTCAAACCTTCCTCTCGGTGCATTCTCACCAATTCATCGTAAATACCCAGTGGAGAAGAACCTCCTGATAAGCCAAGAACACAGCGTTCGCTATGATTTTCTTTCTCACGGATTAGCGTAGCTACTTTTTGAGCAATGTCTAATGCACCTTCATTAGCATCAGCATATATATTGGTTCGGAGTTTTTCATATCGTGTCTGACGTAGAGATTCGATCATGTCGTTTGACCTATAGTAACGTTCCGGAGTGCGTTCTAAAGTTATTTTTGAGCTTAAATTATATTGCATTTCCATTTAATTTTTAAATAAGTAACTTGTTAAACGAAGTATTAGCCTATAAACTTTCAATTTCTTTAAAATAATGATAGGTACCGACCTTTAATTCAACTGTTGCGGATTCATCACAAACAATTATCCCTCTTTGGTGCAATTGTAAAGCTGTAATTGTCCACATATGATTAACAGAACCTTCAACGGCCTGATGCAAAGCCTGTGCTTTATTATGTCCATTGACGATAATAAGAACTTCCTTTGCATCCATCACGGTTCCTACTCCTACAGTAAGTGCCAGTTTTGGTACTTGATTTATATCGTTACCAAAGAAACGTGAATTAGAAATAATAGTGTCCTGTGTGAGGGTTTTTGTTCGGGTGCGCGAGTGAAGTGATGAGCCGGGTTCGTTGAAAGCTATATGTCCATCGGCTCCAATACCTCCGAGAAACAATTGTATTCCACCTACTACTTTGATTTTAGCTTCGTAGGCTTCACATTCATCGTCTAAATTGAGAGCATTACCGTTTAAGATATTTACATTTTCTGGAAGAATATCTATATGAGCAAAGAAATTATCCCACATAAAGCTGTAATAACTCTGCGGATGCTCTTTTGGAATACCGACATATTCGTCCATATTGAATGTGACCACATGTTCAAAAGAAACATGCCCAGCTTTGTATAACTCTATCAGCTTTTTATATGTTCCTAAAGGTGTTGATCCGGTTGGCAAACCCAACACAAAAGGATGATCCTTGCTCGAAGAAAATTCATTAATTCTAATGGCAATATAATTTGCCACCCATGTTGAGATACCTGAAATATCTGGTTGTATAATTAGTCGCATAAGAAAATTTATTTATAATAGACATTATATAAGTTAGATGAACGCTTTCGCTTCATTTGAATCAGACATATTGACAGTGATATATAACATAAATAATGCCTACTGAAGTGATTTTTGAATTTAATTGTTGTTTAATACTGCCCATTTTGCAGCTCCCAGAATTCCTGCTTTATTTCCTAGTTCTGCAACACAAACTTTTGTATTTACATTGCAACTGGCTACTACGGATTTATTTACTGCTATTTGGATTTTTTCAATGTAAAACTCACCTGCTTCGGAGATGCCGCCACCAATGACTACTCTTTGTGGGCTAAATACATTGATTAATCCGGCAATGCCACGTCCTAAAAAATCACAATGTTCATTTATTGATTCAATTGCAAGTTTTTTATTTTCAAAATAATGCATTACAATTAACTTTCCGGTAATTTCTTCTGTAAATTGAATTCCATTTTCTTTGCATTTATTCTCATAGCTTTTAATCAATGATGTAGTAGATGCATATGCTTCTAGACAACCAACTTTTCCGCACGAACAGGCTATCCCATTTGAAATTAGAGGAATATGTCCTAACTCAGCACCACGATTATCATAGCCTCCAAAAAGTTTGTTATCAATGATTATTGAGCCACCAATACCAGTCCCAACTGTGAGGAATAGTACATCTGAATAGTTTCTTGCGGCTCCAAAAGCCTGTTCTCCCAGACCCATTAAATTTGCATCGTTATTTATCACAACAGTTATTTTACATTCCTTTTCTATTTCAACTGCTAGCATCACATTTGACCAGCCTTTAATATTATTAGCCAGACCAATCAATATGCGATGTGTTCTGTCGACAATACCGGGTGTACCGATACCAACTCCAACAGGTTTGATATTTTGAGAGATAGCATATTCTTGTACTTCCTTAATTGAGAATATAATATTGTCAATTACTTTCCGAGCATTTGTATTTGCCTGGGTCGGTATTTTATTTTCATAGACTAAACACCCATCCATTCTGACTAGACCATACTTTATAAATGTTCCACCCAAATCAATTCCAATGGCATATTTAAATGTGTTATTCATTTTTTTTAATTTTTTATTTAAGTCTAACTACTCTTCAATGTTATAATTCAAGATAATTTTATTGCCAATATAATTTGTCATCCAAGTTGAGATACCTGAAATATTAGGTTGGATGATTAGCCGCATAAGAAAATTTATTTATAATCTTACAGGTTTTTTAAGACTGAAAGTATTATTTAGATATAAAACTTAATTTAATGCTTTGTGCATTTAATTTTTAATTACGAAAACTTTATCCCTTTTACGAATCTTATAACCATATGTTCCAAAATAAAGGATAAATAAATAGGCTGGAATAAAAATCCAGTAAGCATATTGATAATCTGCAACTGTTGATACGTCTGTAGTTTTAAATAAGTCTAAAAGGAATCCAAAAATTAGCGGAAGCACCGCTCCACCCACGATTCCCATTACCAATAGTGAAGCTCCTGTTTTGGTAAATTTTCCCAGATCAGCAATTGCAAGTGGCCAAATAGCTCCCCACATTATTGAATTGGCAAATCCGATAGCTATCAGACCATAAATTCCTATTTCTCCCGGAAGGAAAATAACACATAATGTTGCCCCTAAACCAATTATTGTAAATAACTTTAAAGCAGTGGTTTGTGAAATAATTTTCGGTATCATTAATACACCAAAAACATATCCAATAAACATGCCTATCGGAACATATTTTGCGTATCCTTCGGGATTGGCAACGTTTTCACCAAAAACAGCCTTAGCAAAACCAATGATAGAAGCCATTGGCAAGGTTTCAACACCTACATAAAAGAACAAAGCTAAAACACCCAGCAATAAATGTGGCATTTGAAACACACTTGTTTTTCCTTTAGCATATGTACTCGTTGTACTTTCATCGGTTTCATCTTCACCGGCAGCTTTTACTTCGGGTAGCGGAGCAAAATAGATAAATACACTCAGAACAACCAGAATACCTGTTACTATATAAAATGGAAACGAAACCTGATTTAATTGTACATTTTTCAAATCAAGAAATAATCCGAGGAAAACCGGACCCATCCACCAGGCCAGTTTATTCATAATTCCCATCAGGCACATACGCATCGCCGCACTTTCGTGAGGGCCGATAATGGTAACATATGGATTTACAGAAGCTTGTAATAATGTATTACCTATTCCTCCAATAAAAAGTGCTAGCAGAAATACCGGAAAACTGGCCATATTAGCTGATGGAACAAATAATACCATTCCTAAAGCCATAATCAGCAGCGAAAAAACAATACTTTTTTTATAACCCACTTTCTTTATAACCCAACCTGCCGGAGTACCAAAAACAACAAATGCAGAAAAAATCGCAGCTGTAACTAAATAAGATTGAGTAACCGTTAGATGTAGTGCATCTTTCAAAAATGGAGTTAAAAATCCGCTGATTCCCACTCCAAATCCAATTACAAAGAATAGTACACCTACTATAAGTAATGGAATCACAAAACTGTTTTGTTTATTTAAGTTTTTCATATTTCGTAGATAATATTTTATAATAGTTGGATTTAAATAATGATCGTTATGAAGCATTGCATTTCCTGATAATTGGCTTCAATACTTTGTAATAGTTTGAATTGAGCCTTTGAGCGTTGTAAATTATGCAACGGACTGTTGATTTTATAATATGTTTCACCATTCAGATAATCGGCAAGGAAACGGCTTAACTGCATATAAGTCAGTAAACGGGCACCAAATGGCAACAATTCAATTTCGATTGAACTCAGAAAGCTTTTGGCAGATTCCAAATAGCCTTTGGTATACGATTTGAAAATTTCCATGTTGAATGTTATGTTGGCTAAATCTTGATCATCTTCTTTTCCAGTATTTCCGGCAGTACGCATAAAATCACCAAAATCAGACATTACAAAACCGGGCATTGCAGTGTCCAGATCAATTACACACAGCACCTTACCATCTGTGTCGAACAACATATTATTCACTTTTGTATCGCAATGGTTAATGCGTTTTTTGCTGACATTCAGCAGATTATTATTCATATTTCAACCCTTAATTCGCATAAATTAATAAATAAATCGGTTTTTTTTATTTTCAACTAAAAATATTGAAATGTTTGTTCATAAATCGTTTCGGAACAAAATCATTCGACAATAACAATAATAATATCCATTACATTAGTCAGAGTTGAGCCGGTTATTATGTGCTCTCCTGTTTGTTTGAAAAAGTGATAAGAATCATAAGCATCTAAATACATTTGCGAATCAATATTTCCTGACATTGCAAGACTAACAGTTTGAGAATTCACAATAGCCCCGGCAACATCCGTTGGACCGTCATTTCCATCTGTACCTGCACAAAGAATCGTTATTCCTTCTTTTCCTTTTAATTTCGTGGCACAATATAAAGCCAAATGCTGATTCCGTCCGCCAAGCCCTTTCCCTGTAACTTTAATTGTTGGCTCGCCACCAAAAAGCAAACAAACCGGTTTCTTTAGTTGTGAATCATTTTTAATTCTAAGGGCTGTTTCTATAACATATTCAGCAGCTTTTATTAAATCACCCTCTAATTTATCTGTCAGGATAAATGTATTAAATCCAAGTTCTACTGCTTTATTTTTTGCTGCTTCCAAAGCAATTCTATTACTACCGATTATTAAATTTCTGGCATTACAAAATATGGGATCACCAACTTTTGGCGTTTCTGGAACTAAATTTAAAATTCCCTTTTTGAGATAATTTATCATTGAAATTGGAAGTTCTTCCGAAAGCTTATATTTTTCAAGAACAATCATAGCATCTTCAAATGTACTAAGATCGGGGCTTGTAGGTCCTGATGCAATAACATCAATGGGATCACCAATAACATCCGACAAGATCAGACTGACCAATTTTGCAGGATAAATGGCTTTTGCCAATTGACCACCTTTTACTTTCGAAAGATGCTTGCGCACCGTATTCATCTCTTTAATATCAGCACCGCTTTTCAGCAGCAGAAGGTTCGTGGCAATAAGATCATCTAAAGTTGAATTTTCCGGGAAGTCTGCCAAAAGGGAAGAAGCACCTCCTGAAATAAGACAGATAACCAGATCATTTTCTCCGGCCTGATTTGCAATTTTCAGTATTTCATTAGTTGCAAAAACACCATTTAAATCGGGAGTAGGATGTGCTGCCTCGGTAATCTTTATTACTTTCAATTGACAAGCAGATCCATATTTCACCACAATATGACCCTTACTAATATTTGCTCCCAGAATTGACTCTATTTCTTTTGCCATTAACGCGCTGGCTTTTCCTGCACCAATAACATATATATGATTGAAGTCAACAAGTGAAAATTGAAGATTAGAAATATAAAGTGTATTATCAATTACTTTAACCTGAGTTCGTATTAACTTATCCGGTAGAACACCCTCTACACCGGATAGAAAAATTTGTTCAGCAATAGTTCTTATTTCCATATCAAATCATATTTAAAGAATTAACCTCGAAGCAACCAGAACACAACAAAAAACTGTAATTCCCATAACAGCAGTTGCTGAAGAATAAACCTTTAAAGTTGTATCGACACTAATGCCAGAAAACCTGGTTATGACCCAAAAATATGAATCATTTGCATGGGATATCATCATCGAACCTGCTCCCATCGAAAGCATTGTAAATAATTTTCCTGATTCGCTATCTAAACCAAGCATAGGTAGCATTGGTGCAACGAATGAAGCAGCTGTGATGATGGCAACTGTAGAAGAACCCTGGGCTGTCTTCATGATGCATGCAATAAGAAATGGTACCGTCAAACCCAATCCTGTTTTAACAAGTAATTCTCCTGCGTACATTCCAATTCCTGTTTCTTTGATAACCATGCCAAACATTCCACCGGCTGCTGTTACAATTAGAATTGGACCTGCTTTTTCAATAGCACTTTCAAAAAGCAAATTTAGCGAATTCATCTTTAGGCCTTTGATTAACAGGAACGAAAACAGAACCCCGACAGAAAGAGCAATAATTGGCTGACCGATAAAGAAAATAAATTTAATAATATAATTTTGGTCTGTAAGACCAAAAACCATGAAAAGAGAGTTTGTTGCTATTAACAGCAAAGGCACAATTATTGGAAGAAGCGATAAAAGCACAGAGGGAAGTTCTTTTTCATCTTTCTTGCTTTCATTAATTTTGCTTTCATTTTTATTTTCTGATTCAGAAAAATAATTCATTCCTTTCGTTCTCCATTTTGTCCAGAAAAAAGCAGCTAAAGCTCCCGGTATCGCGAAAAGGGTCCCGAACAGAATCAGATTTCCAATATTTACTCCCAGAATACCGGCAGCAGCTAAAGCACCCGGATGAGTAGGGATCAAGCAATGAACTGAATATAAAGACGTTGCCAACACAATTGCGATAAATGGTATAGCTATTTTTGTTTTGGAACTGAATGATTTTGCAAGTCCGCTTAAAATGATAAATCCTGAATCACAAAATATGGGCATTCCGGCAATAAATCCTGTTATACCCAATGCTGCAGCTGCATTATTTTTTCCAGTTTTCGATAAGATATAATTTGCAATACTAATTGCACCACCCGATTTATCGAGAATAACAGCAATGATAGCACCCAATACAATCAGAAAACCGATGGAAGCCATGGTACCTCCGAAACCTTCTTTGAGTATACTTACCACATCACTATTAGGGATTGTAGCAATTGCCAAAAAAAGTGACACAACAAAAAGGGATACAAAGGCATTCAGTTTAACAACTGAGGTTAGTAATATGATAAGCAGAATGCTTATCAAAACGAATATAGATGTGACTAATATGCTCATGTAAATAGATTGAATGAATTAGATTGCAAAAAGTAAAAAAAACAGAAAGATGAAATAATCGACAGCTTATTCAGGTAAAAGAGAAAAAGACTCTTACAAATATATTATCTACTATTTATATGCTTTTAAAATTGTTTTATAGTATTTTGAATGCATCCTCATTGCACTTTTCACTGCGTCTCCCTTGATTTCAGTCGTATAAGTTTCAGTTGCATTAACCCAATTCCATTCCCAATCTTTCATTACTTCGTCGAAGAGTTTTTGGTCAAATTCCTTATTTTGTACCATATCCCGGTTAACCTGATCGAAAAACTTTTCCCATCGGATCTTGTAAAAGCCATTAAGCATACCTGCCCATTGCTTGCATGCATATTCGTGCAAACGGTTATCTCTATCGCCCCAAAGGGTGATCAGGTTGCGGGCATTTTTTTCATACAATTCTTTTTCTTCCGGGGTATTTCCCCATTTTTTTGCATCATTGAGCCAATTTCCAAGTAGAAAATCTTTTCGGGTAGATAATAAGTTATCGAGATCCGAAATTAACACGATAAATTGGGCACTGCTTTGTTTAAATGCTTTTGCATCCTTATTTTTATAGTCTCTGGCGATTTGTTGTTGAACCTTTGATGCATAATTAGCCAAGACCTGGCGTGTGATATCTACCACATCAAACTGGAATCCATCACTATTTTTCAAGTCATCGGAAGCTGCCATAATAAGGCTCCATGCTTTCACTAATTCCATAGCATTGTATGGTAATTTGGTTGTGGAGGTACCTCCAGGATTTTCCAGGAAAGTAGGACGTGCAGTGATAATGGATTCTGCACCGCCATTGGTGATTGAATCGGCATAGACCGTACGACTTAAAATTTGCCATGCTTTATCTGCATCTTCATTACTTTTTCCATACCGGCGTAATGCGTAATCTTTTAACCAGGAATCTAAATCTATAGGTGTATCGCGCCATACATTTTCCAGCATCAAATCGTAAATTACCGGATTCTGCTCAATTCCTTCCATGGTTAGACCAATTCCCAACATTTTTCCGGATTCGGGACTATGAAGTGCTTCTGCCGGATTGTTGGCCACACTGCTCATCAAACCGGATAGACTAATATTTTGCCCGAAATTGTGTAGCATATTCCAAATCCAGGGTTTCCCGTAATATGCTTCGGTACGTTTCCAAACAGGGAAGCGTTCGCTCCACAAATCGAGTACTATCATTTTGTCATTCGGAACGGCGTTCAATATTGCTTTTATTTCTTTCGTTTTCCAAAATTTATCGCTATGATAGAATAACCATCCCTGCATAATCCAGGTAGCCTGAGGATCGGCCAAAGCCATCGATTGATAGACTTTTTGGCTTACATTATTTAAATAAACCGAATCGTTTGTAGGCGGGGTATTTTCATTAAATGTGTCCGCCGAATATAGGTGATTGGTTCCGTATGTTCTTATTTCTTCTTCTATAAAACGTTTCCCTATTTCGGTAAACATGGGTTCATTCGGATCCAAAATGTTTACGTCGGGGAAACCAACCCATGAGGTTTGTTTTAATTTCGTATCCGGAAATTTATCTTTAAAGGTTGGTGGTACATGGCCTGTAAATGCAGGTAGAATTGGTGTCATTCCCAGCAATCGTTCCTGGTTCAGAATCTTTTTTTGCATTGCTTCGTGCCCATCCATAAAACTTTTTGTAAGCGGTCCGCCCCAACCATCGAGATTGCCCATCCAAAACCAATTGAAATAAGCGGGTCCACTAAAAAAGCTTTCTAATTCTTTGTCTGTAAATCCCAGACTGTTATATACTCTTTTCCACACTGAATTTTGTCCGGTGACTGCCAAGGGCATGTTTATTCCATTTAACGCCATCCAATCAATTTCTTTCTGCCAACGATCCCAGTCCCACCAGCTCATGCTATAGTTGAATGTGCAGTAATTGAGATAGTACCGATATTTGTAAGGCGATTTGTGCTGGATTTTTACAGTAACTTCAGGCAAAGGATGGGGTAAATTCAGGTTTGTACCATTCCATGTGATAGAGCAATGTGCATAATTTTTTAAATAGTAATTCAATGCACTTGCCACTGAAATTCCATTATTTCCGCGCAACACGATTTTACCGTTTACCGATTCTATTTCGAACAAGTCTTTTTCATTTTCTTTAGGAATAAAAACTACTTCAAATTGAGCGGCATCATCCGGTAATACCCGATTTATTAGCTCGTACACCGCTTTTTCGTTTTGAATACTGGTATTTTCCTGCGCAATTATCATATTTGAGAATATGATTAAACTACCGAATACAAGGGTATATAATAGGTTTTTCCTTTTCATTTGTTCAAATTAAAGAGAAATATTTTTCGATGAATTTACTAATCTTTTTGCAACATCAATGGGATTCAAAAATGGTTCTGTTTTAGATTTCCATGAACTGTTTATCCATTTTTCTTCCCAAATTCGGATGTCAGCATTTTTGTCGTTTAAATGCATTTGAATTCGCGGTATATAATAATCACGAATGAGTCCACTCCATATTCTGGCTGAATAATCGGCCTGTGATCCACCCCAGGTAGTTATTAACCGTTTGGCATTGGCTTCATATTTCATTTTTTCTTCTGGCGTAGTAGCTTGTTTGTGAGCATAATTCACCCATTTTTCAAGTTGGAAAGATGGATGTGATTTCAATAACCGGTCTACATTAAGAAGTAAATCCACTGTTTTCTTCAGGGCTTGTTCAGCCTCTTTCTTTTGCCCCAACGAATCGGCTTTCAATGCCGCTTTGTAATGTATGTCGGCTTTTGCCGAAAGATAAAGAGCTGAAAATTCAATAGCATCATTGCGATAAAGTTCTGAGTTTTTTAATTCATCCGAACATTCCAGGAACAATTCCACTGATCGCATAAACTCATCACTGGTATCGATAAAGCTTTTACGGCGTTTGTCCGGAACAACAGTTTGCCACAAAAAACGCGTATAAGAATGCAATGAACCATAGGCAGATTTACGAAGGAGACTCCAGGCATTCTTCATTTTTTCGGGACATGCTCCATAGCGCGAACGGCAATAACCATCGATCCATTTGTCAAGATTCATCTCATTTTCCTGCCAACCCATGTCGGCCAGTAATTCGTAAATCACCTCGTTGTTTTCAATTCCTTCGGGTGCCGAGCCAAATCCTATTAATCTTTTTCGGTAATTTGAACGCAATGCTTCAGCAGAGTACGATGCATACATATCCAGTTCACCGGTCAAAGGAGTTTTTCCACCGAAGTTCGGTGTATAACTAAAAATCCAGTTTTTACCGTAAAATCCTTCGTGAGTTTTCCAGGTGAGGTCGGTATGCCAAATCCATTTCGGATAATCATTTGCCAGATCGATGATAATCATTTTATCGTCAGGCACTTTGCTCAACAGAGCCTGTAGGCTCGGTTTATCCCAAAATTTATGCTGATAACCGAAAGTCCATCCCTGCGTAACCCATACTGCATCCGGATTTCCGGCAACAATTGATTTATAAATGGATTCGCCGTAACTTTCGAGCAGTTTATATTTTGCTGCTTTATCGTTTTCAGGAATAGGGAGTTCCATTTCGTTAAAACTATCGGAAAGATAATAGGTATTTTTCCCAAATTCCTTTTCCCATTCCTGCACAAAGAGTTTTCCTATTTCTTCGAAGTATGGAGAATCGGGAGGCAGGACAAAAGCATTATTTTTTTCGGGGAAACCGCCCCACTTCAAACGATTTACCTTTAGTTCGGGATGTTTTTCCATAAACGCTTCGGGAACGAAACCTGCAAAAGCCGGAGCAATGGGCTCAAAGCCCAGATTGCGCATACGGTTAATGATTTTATGTTGAAGTTTCATCTGATTTTCTTGCCATGCGTCAGAAAATGGACCATCCCACTTGTTCAAATTCCCCATGCGGTGCCACGGTAAATGTGCAGGTGCCGTAAAAAAATCTCTGATTTCGTTTTTCTTCAAACCCAGTTTCAACCATACTTTTTCGGCTATAGCCTCGCTGGCTACTGAAGCCAATGGCATATTAATGCCATGCAATGCCATCCAATCGAGTTCTTTTTCCCAACGTGCCCAGTCCCAATAAGGAGTTGTGTAACCAAAAGTTACTACGTTGAGATAGTAGCGATATCTGTATGGGGAACTTTGTTTTTTTTCATAATCCGGCCAAACTGAGGGTATGTTTAAGTTACGACCACTCCAAGTTACCATGCTGTGGCATGCTTCTTTGAGATAAGTATTGAAACCGTAACATATAGCCACCGTACTACTACCGGCAACACGAAGATTCCCGTTTTTTGCAGTTATTTCAAAGGCATCGAATCCATTAACGGGTGAAATAGTTTGAAATTCAATTTTGTTGACTTTTAAACCAATCAATCGTTCAATTACTCCTTTAGCCGGAAGTATTATATCTGATTTTCTTAAATCTGAGTTAAGTGTTGATTCTGTTAAACTGGAAGCAAAACTCAGTTGAGAAAGGAGAAATCCTAATACAAACAGTAATATTCTCATGATGAAATATTTATATAATACAAAACTATTATTAGTGATCAAAAAAAATAAATATAATTTAAGAGCGTACGTGATTTAATAATTAGATTGCTCTGCCTTCGGTTTTCAAATTTAAGGGAGAGATTTAAATCAATAATTAGATTATTCTCCATCCAGTATTACAATTTTCCCATCAACACATGTCGCTATTACTTTACCATCCTTAAAGGTTCTTACTGAATTTATCATGTCGTTACTAAGCTGGTAAACCCATTTTATCTCTTTCGCCTTTACATCAATTGCATATACGCGACCATATGTAGTACCGAAATAGGCAATATTGCCATAAAACGCAGGCATGGAAGCGGAAAAGTCATCTCCGAAATCACCTGATATATTAAAAATAAGTTCTGGCTTTCCTCTTTTCGTGCTCCATGCAACTATGGAATCTTGTGTTGTTTTTGCTAATAACCAATCTTTCTTATCATTTCCACCTAATGACTCTCTTACCTTAAATCTATCTGTCTGGAAAGTTTGTTCACCAGTTGATAAGTCGAACTCACGGAGTTTCTCGTCAGGTGCTACTACATATACTTTACCATTTTGAATCACAGGTACACACGAAGCAGGTGAATAGAATTGGCTATATTCCTGATTACACCATTTCCAGGCTAAATCACCTTTTTCTGCATTTAAAGAATATAGCATCTTACCCCAGGTTCCAAAAACAACTTTGCCTTTAGCGACTGAAGGTTTGCTTACCGGGTAACCTTGCATATCATCAAAAGCCCAAATTTCATTCCCTTGTGACAAATCCAGAGCTCTGAATATTGAATCACTACTACCAATATACACTATATTGTTTTTTATTACTGGAGATGCTAAAATTGGAGCTCCTGTTTTAACACGCCATATAAGTTTACCATTTTGTGCATTAAGGCAATAGATTGCACTATCTGCCGATGCGAAAACGACTTTATTTCCGGAAACTTCAGGAGATGAAAAAATGGATTGAGTCGTTTTGAAACTCCAGTTTATACTATTAGTCTCAGGATTCAAAGATTTAAATTCTCCCAATAAATTTCCAAAAAGAACCTGATTTTTCCATATTGCAGGTGTTGAAACAATATTACCTTTATCCTGATAAGTGAAGTAAACCTGTATTTTCTGATATTTTGGCTTTATAGGAGTTCTATCAAATTGGTCAGCTGAAACAGAATTTCTATCTTTTTTCCCATGAACTGAGATTGAAGCCCAATTGACTACTTCTGGATTCCCTACCTCCACCCTTTTCACTATCAGTGAGTCCTTCGTTAAATTTACAAGATTATATGCCAGTTTTCCTTGTCTTAATTGGGCGGTTTGAGTCATTATTCCTGTTATTCCATCATAATCGAACAGTTTATTAACATGACCATGCCCACAAAAAACAGCTAATGTATTCAACTTATGAAGCTTATTAATTATTTCTTTATAATTGCTAAGTCCATTATCTAAGGGATAATGGCCAATAAAAATTACGGGTTTTATCTTAGGTGTTACCTGTACCAGACTATCAAGCCATCTCATTTGATCCAGAGGAACATACCCTCTCGACATTCGTACATATGGTCCAGTGCTAAAACCGATAATACGTACACCTTCAATATCAGTTACAAACTTTTGTTCTTTCCAAAGTTTATTATAAATAAGACCTCCACTGGCCGACCATCCAATATCATGGTTTCCAGGTACTAAATAGTAAGGTTTATATAAACTATCCATGATTGATTTAGCCTCCCGCAACTGATTTTCATATCCGAAGTTACTTACATCACCCACATGAATTACAAAATCAATTTCGGGATTATTGTTTATATCTTTTATAATAGCTCTTAATCCCATACTATTTCCGGACTTGCCAATATGAGTATCTGCAATTATTGCAAACTTTAGTGTGTCTTCTTTCTGTACTATTTCAGTATTCCCAAAACTTGCAATTGGAAAAAATAGAAATATTATAAACACTCTTAAAAAATAGTTCATCATTTCAACTTTTCAATTTTTATAATAGCTACAACGGGTCTGTGATCCGATGCATACTGCTCATTTACTACTTTATGGCTCTCCACCGTGAATTTATTTTCGGGGTGTTTGTAAGCTATAAAATCAATGGTTTTAGTCGGATTTACTGCCGGAATTGTAAAATCACAACTTTGACATGTTCTTTTAAAGGAACTATCCAGCGAATTGATTATTTCTGATCCGGGGGTTGCATTTAAGTCACCTGCTATGACAAATGGAAGCAGTTCGGTTGATGCGACAACTTTAATCTTCTCAATTTGCAATTGCCGGTTTGATGCATCTGATTGTGAGTCAAGATGTGTACTACCGAAACGGACAGCTTTCCCATCGGGTAATGTAATTTTTGCAGTTACCATCACACGCGGCTCTCCGTTAGTACCGGCTTTAGTTGGTAGCTGATATACTACAGTTTCGCTCAATTCATATTTAGAAAGAATTGCAATACCATATTCTCCCCCCTGATAATCAATTGACTTAGCAAAAAAGTAATGCATATTCATTTTTATAGCGATTTCTTGAGCCTGGTTATAGTGACCTGAACGTGCTGTATTCACATCAACTTCCTGCAATGCTAACAAATCAGGTTTCTCTGCACGAATAACACTAACAATCGCATTTATATCGATGTAATCAGGTTTCGATGGCGGATTGCAATGGTGAATATTATAAGTCATCACTTTTAAATTAGTCACTGCCATCGTATCTTTTCCTGTATTATCAACCGGTAGGGGGGGATCTTTAGATTCTGAATTACTTGAACAGGAGCCGATTAAAATTGTAACCAACGTCATAAAACTTATGAGGTAATTTTTCATAAATATTTTTAATGTAACATAAAGGATATAATGATTCAGTTAAAAGTCAACATTTAACAGTTAAACTATGCTTCGAAACTCACTTACCAGAAAATTTGAAAAACTATATGTAAGTAAGCGGACGCCGTAAAAAATTCACGGATTTCATTTTTCTTCAATCCCAGTCTTAACAATACTTTTTCAGTTATGGCTTCATTGGCTACTGAAGCAAGTGGTATATTAATGCCGTGCAATGCCATCAAGTCAAGTTCCTTTTCCCAACTTGTTCAATCCAAAAGTGGCCGTGTAACCAAACGTGTACACGTTGAGTTAATAGCTGTATTTATAGGGTGAACTGTGTTTATTTTCTTATGCAGGCCATTATTCCAGGATTAGTCAGAACCAGCCACTCCGGGTTACCATAAGTGACAGGGTTCTTTGAAATAGGTATTTAAGCCATAGCAAATAGCCTCCCTGCTGCTTCCAATAATGTAATGCTTTCCATTTTTTGCTTTAATTTCAAAAGTTTCGAGACCGTTAACGGAAGAAATCTCCCTGTAGCTAGTAATTGTTTATACGGATTTTTGTGTCGCTTTTTTTTTTGCAAAAACGAACTAAAAAAAAGAAGGTCAATATTACATACTTTAAGTAAATAACGAAATATTATTTTAGTAATTGTCATAATCTGAAGACTAAACCACATAATCTGTGCTTTCTCAATGAATCTAAATTTTAGTGCTCACTTGAGGAACACTTTAAAACTTTGATTATTCAACCTTATAATAACTAGGTTTAAAAGGATATTATCGAGAGAAATAGTTTCGTTGTTTTTAACTACTGATTTATATAATAAATTACCGGTCAAACCATATATTGTCATTTCGCTTTCTCTGATTAATCCGGAGATTGTAATTTTTCTTCCTTTTACAACAATATTTATTTGTTTATCATTTACTCCCATAATATTTGAACTTAAATCTTTAAACTCAACAGCACCAATTGCAGGATCAGTAGGACGGGTTTCACCTAATTGATCAAAAGTTGGGATTGTGTATCCGCTCAAAGTAGCCGCACCGGTACCTTTTGCAATACTTGATGAAGATATCATAGCAATAGTTTGATCATTTAAAGTTGAAAGCACCGGACGTTTTTTATCGGTAGCATATGTTTCAAGTTCTTTGAAAATATCTGGAGTCGAAGGGGTGCCCACCTGAATACAATTTCTGTCTGTAGTCACAATAGATGCAGAGGCAACTGAGTAAATTACATTATGTGGTTCGATGATTGCAGTTGCTGCAGGATCAGCACTTCCTCCTAATGTTTCCAATAAATCAGAATAAGCACTTGAGGCTGCATCTACATTATTAACAACAATCGAATTTACCAGATATACATTCGCTTTTCCTTTTACAGTTGTAAGGGCACTAATGGCACCATTACCCTGATTCCCCGTAAAAGTGCAATTAACGGCAGTAAGGTTTACCATGTAATCGCTGCTGCTTTGAACGGATGCCATTAAAGCACTTCCGGTATTCGCAGAAACATTGTTGGCAAAAGTAGAATTTGATATTTTCACATTACACGGATTAACAACAGTTCCTCTGGCTACTATAGCACCTCCACCTCTATTGGGAGCTCCGATTGAAGAATTTCCAATAAAACTACATTTATCAATTGTTATATCTGCTGCATTGTAGATGCATAAAGCTCCACCACCATAACTTCCTCCGGTAATATTATTTTCGAATGAAGTATTGATGATATTTGCTATGCCTTGAATACGTGCAGCTCCGCCATTATTTGCCTGAGCATTAATATTTTTAAAAGTACAGGCATCAATGGTCAGTGTGGATCCGTTTGCTGTTGTGATTGCTGTATTTCCGAGTACAGTCGTTCCATCAAAATCAAGGTTTTTGAATGTTGCACTAATTCCACTTGCAAGCGAAAAAAAACCTTTTGAAGTAGTTGACTGTTTCAAAACTATACTCTTCCCATTGAAAGCATTTAATCCATCAATAGTAATACTTTTCATTGTAACCACATCTGTAAGACAGAGCTCGGTTCCGTCTATATTGAAATGAATCACATCTCCGTCCAGTGCCTGATTTAAACACCACGTAAAAGTTCCTTCTGTTGTAGCATTTGTTCCGTTCGAATTCACCACAAGTTGTTTTCTTGCACTTTCCAAATCGACGGTAACACAATAGGGCAAATGATCGGAAACGTCAGAGTAAGTTACTCCACTTGGCGCAGTGGGTATTCCACGTGAAATGACCGTGTATTCTTTGTCGGTACTGTTATTTCGATAACCGAGAATCATGTCAATTAAAGATGTTGGGTTATCTGCAGAATAAGTATAATCTGATAATGTGTTTAATATTTTAAAATTATTGTTTTGAAGCGTAACCAAAGCCCTATAAGTTGGTTCCGCATTAAAGTCACCACCCACAAATACAGTTTTTCCTACAGATTTGACGTATTGAATCATTTTCACGACCATACTGTCACGATCGATGGAATTGAGACTGAAATGAGCAGCGATAAAACAAAAATCAGAAAATTCAGCCATAATAAAGGCTCGGCTTTCCGAGTCAGTTGAACTACTGACAGGATCAACTTTTACATTCGTTATTTTAGGAGTTCCTAACGATGATTTCCACAAAACACCTATTCCGTATCCGTTACCGGCAATATCAAACCAAGAACCCGACAGTCCTGTTTTATCTTTCAAACTATTAAAATTGGAATTCCCTGATATTTCCTGTACTGCAACCACATTCGCCCCCGAAGCCGATATAATTTGGGCAAGTTTTGGAATACGAAATATTTGAAAATTCAATCCGTCATAATTCAAAATATTATAGGTCATAAAAGTGACATTGTGTGCCATTATGGACTGTGCTGAAACAAAGAAAACAATAAGTAAAACAAGTTGTTTCATGAAAATTCTTTAATAAGGTCTAACTTTGTCACAGTATAAAAAGCTCAGATAACAAGCATAAGTCAATATTAAACAAAATAAATACTGAGTTACAAGCCGTTAAATAAATTGTGTTATCTGAGCCTTTTGTTACGTTCTGCGTTTTAAATTTTCACTTGAGTAGAAGTTTAAAGCTCTGGCTTCCGATTTTTAGAAGTACCAGATTTTCTCTAATATTTTGAAGGGAAATAGTCTGATTATTCCTGACAACAGATTTCAATAATAAATTTCCTGTTAAGCCGTAAATTCTTACCTCGCTGTTTTCAGATAAACCTGAAAATGAGATTTCACGTTCTTTTGAAATTAATTGGATTTTATCTTCATTTTTAAGATTAGAAAAACCTGTCCCCAAATCCTTAAATTCAACTGCTCCTATAGCCGGAGTCGCTGGACGTGTTTCACTTAACTGATCGACAGTAGGAATGGTGTATGGGCTCAAAGCAGCCACACCTGCAGCTTTAACTATGCTTGTAGAAGATATCATAGCAACAGTCTGTCCATTTGAAGTTGAAAGCACCGGGCGCTTCTTATCGGTTGCAAATGTTTCAAGCGCGTTAAATATATTTGCCGTTGAAGGATCAGCTACCTGAATGCAATTTCTGTTGGTTGTTACAATTGTAGGCGAAGCTACCGAATAAATTACATTATGTGGTTCGATTAGAATGGTTCCGGCAGGGTCTGTCCCTTTAACTTCAAACAGATCTGAATATGTAGTCAAATCAGCACTGATATTGTTAGCAACCAGGCAATTTACTAAATAAACATTGCTGTTTCCTTTTACTGTTGTATGAGCACACACAGCTCCATTTCCTATATTCCCGGTAAAAGTGCAATTAACGGCAGTAAGGTTTACCGTGTAATTGCTGCTACTTTGAACAGAAACCAATAAAGCACCGCCGTTTTTAGCAGAAACATTATTGGCAAAAGTGGAATTTGATATTTTCACATTGCATGGATTAACAACAGTTCCTCTGGCTACAATAGCACCTCCACCTCCATTCGAGTTAAGTCCGGTAGAGTTTCCTACAAAGCTACATTTATCGATTGTAACATCTGCAGCATTATAAATACAAAGGGCAGGTCCACCATAACTTCCTGAACAGGTGTTGTTTTGAAACAAACAGTTGGTCAGGGTAGCTACTCCTTGAATTCTAGCTGCAGCACCGTTGTTTGATCCTGCATTGATGTCTCTGAAAACACAATTGTCGATATTAACAGTTGAACCGAGAGCAGCAGTAAGATTCGGATATGTTGATCCTGCTGATCCGTCAAATATTAAGTTAGATAAATTTGCAGTAATACCGACAGCAAGATCAAAGACTTTTTTGCCTAGGGTAGTTTGTTTTAATATTACCCTGGAACCATTGAGTGTATTTATCCCATTAATGGAAATACTTTTCATTGCGATTTCATTGTTCAACAGAATGTAGTTGTTCGGAGCTTCGAATTCAAATACAATGAGATCTCCATCTGTAGCAGCAGCTATGGCTTCTTTCAACGATCCTACCCCTATAGAATCATTCGATGTAACTGTGATTGTTGCCGCCGAAATGGATGACCCTAAGGCAATTGCAACTAATAAAAGTAATGTTTTTGTTTTCATAAAATTTAATTTAAATGATTAATTAATAATAAATAGATTCTTTCCTTTACTAATATTTTTAAAAAAAATATTTTTAATTGTGACATAATATTTTAGCAACAACAGGTTCTAATGCTTCAAAATAACGATACATACCCAAGTCGGATGGATGTGAACCGTCAACAGTAGCTTCAGAATCTTCGCCGAGTAATTGATTGCCTTCAACATAATATAAATCAGCAGTTTCATTAATAAGAATATCATAAGCAGCTTTCATCCCCACACGGCGGTTATTGTTTGTGGGTATGTTTTTGAAATTATCATAAGCAGGAGTTCTGTCTTCTACCAATACAATAGGGGTAGTTGGTTGTATCGATCTAAGCTTGTGTACCAAAGCCAATGTTCTGTCCGTAATTTCTTGTGTGCTAAATCTGGACATATTGGGGAGACAATCAATAAAATAAACAGATGCAACAATCTCTCCCAATATTTCACCGAAATATTCTTCCATTAGTCCATTTCCGGAAAATCCAAGGTTGATAACAGGTGTTTCAAATCTACGTCCCAACATAGAAGAGAAAACCATCCCAGTTCGTGAGGCACTACAACCTTGAAGAATGGAAGTTCCGTAAAATACAAAAGGTTTTTTTGTATTTGGGGTTGTCGCTTTGATAGTGGCCTTTGGTGAGAAGCCCATCTCTAAAAATGATATGCCATTATATAAAGGCAAGTACACCATACATTCATATGTCTTTGTTGCTTCAAGACCTCCCTTGAGAAGTGATTCCTGCTGAATCTCGTTCTGGCTAGGTTTTCCTACTCCAGCCCAAACCCATTTGCCGTTTTGCTTAATATACAAATCTAAACCACTAACAGCCTGGGGTGTCATGTGTGGCATATAACTGATTCCACGAAGGATCCAGTGTGCATTTATAAAGCTGGTACCTTGAACAGAAAATTGAACAGAAACACCCGCAGCATCCCGACTTAATTTCCAAACTTTAGGTGACACTACACTACTGTATTTATCAGGTAAACGGGTATAGTTTTCAATCCCATCTTTCCATCCCATTCCCTCAATATCTAAATCTATTGCGTTTATCCACAATGCTGTATTATTATGAATCCCTTTTTTTGCAATCATTTCCTTGTCAATATGCTCTATTGAATCTTCAATAGGAGGATTTGACGAGGTTAGTGTTACTTTTTCCTGACTTTTCAATGTCGTGAAAAAACAATTTGATATTGTTAATATAAAAATTATTATATTTCTCATTTTTTAATTATAGTTGATTTTTGGAGAAACTAATAGTTTAAAAAAATCACATTTATTTTTATTGAAACATTAAAATTGATCCTGGACACCTTATTGATAGGTGCTCAGAATCAATTTATAAATTATGGATATGCTATTGCCGAAGCACTGTAGACGGTTCTGAAATCCGTTCTTGGTACTTTGATGTCAAGTGTTACATTCCCGATTCCATTCTTGAAGGAAATTGCTTTGACAATTATCAATCCGAATTCTACATTTTTACCGGACGATGGACCCCAAGCATAAACCATCCCTTGACCTACAACTAAATCTCGGTTTGTACCTCTGACAGCAGTATAAATCGTATATGTTTTAGCTATTTTATTGTCAATAAAACTTCTTAAATCTGCCTCTGTTATAATAGCATTAAAAGATTCAAATGTTATTTCAGGTCTGGCTCCAGACAATAAACAGAAGTTAGCTTGTGTGAATCCCGTCATATAGGGAGTAATAGCTGCGTTGTAAAGCTGACTGGCATTAAATACATGTGGAGATAATAAACTTACCTGTGTATTGTCGTATACAACACAGACAAAATCCATCATTTTTTGATTGGCTGCTGCTGTAACTTGATCGAATGTATATGGAGCCTTGTAGCATGCAAACCAGTTGTTTTTACCAGTGCCTATTTCGGTGGTAAGTTGTACATCCTTAAAATAAAGCGCATTCAATATCACTTTTGGAATTGTCAGCTCAATAGTTGTCGTTTTACCATTGACATTTTCACTGGTAATCTTAACGCTTTCCATGCCTTCTTCACCCAAAATATTCAGTTTGAAAGAAAATTCATCCAAAGGGGTTCCCAGAGGCAAAGCAACTTCAGCCCCATAAGTCCCGTTTTTCTTCACTTTGTATGTCAGTTTGCTAACGTTAGAACCGGATACAACTGATCCTTCGTAGGAATTGATTTCACCGGCTGCAAAATTCATTAGACTTGTAATACCGCCTTTCATGACGATATTCACTGCATCGTCCACGACTTCACCTATTTTAAATGTATCCACTGCTATGCCATCATTTATATTGGTGGCTTTAATAATGATACCGCTTAATCCTTTAACAATCATTACACTGGTGGTGAAACTGGTATTCGAAAGAATGAGTGTTTGTTCTGCAGAAGTTTTACCATTGATAATCGTAGAAACAGTAGTGCTTTTCAATTCATAGTCAGATACAATACGACCGGTAATCGTGAAGTTTTTATTTTCAAACACGGATGCCCTCGAATTGATTGAGTCCTTAAAAATAATTTGTGGTATCGTTTTGATATTTCTAAACTTAAGATGTACTTCGGAACTTCTGTTTTTAGTGTCGAAACAAATAACAACCAGTTCCCTTGCATCGTATGCAACCGGTATAAAAAGTGTATCTTTTATTTCTTTCGGAAAAATTTCATTATCAATATTCACAGGATCATTAGCGACTAAACCATTTGCTGTTTCTTTCATGATCAGATATGATATTCGTTTGATACCACGTTCGGATTTGGCTAAGATCGGAATCTGAAGGATTTCTCCTTCATTTAGTTCGTCAAGTTTAAGCCTTGAACTATCTACAGTTATTGAAGGTACTGAAGTGGTGGTTAGATACTCATCTCCTATGTTGCAACTAAAAAAGCATGAAGTTGCAAATAAAAAGATGATCATTGAAAGTATCGTTTTTAAAGTTTTCATAAATTATTTTTTATTATACGTTGTTAATAGAATTACTACTTGTCGATAACAACTTGATTAATCATTATTCTACCTATTAAATTCTAATACTGATACTACTGGAAAGTGATCAGAAGCTTTTTCGCTGCTCAAAACCTCGTATGATTTTACAATAAATGAATTTTTCGGATAAAAACCGATATGGTCGATTGCTATAATCTGACTTGGGTTGTCATATGTTGAAGGACTATCAGTTCCTGGACAAGTACGTGTAAAATACTCTTCAAATAAACCAAAGAATTTTGTGTCCGTAGGTCTTGTATTGAAATCACCTCCAATAATAACGGGTGTTGGTCCTGTTAATGGTAGAATATTTAGAATTTCTTTTAACTGTTCATACCTGTTTTCAGGACTAAAAACTTCCAATTGTGTAGTTGAAACTAAAATTGAATCAACTCCGGGCAAATCCACAATAATAGTTCCAAGCGCCCTTTGCGCATATGTTGGATCCAATCTCACAAGAGGATATACATTGGGATTTTTAAGTGGATATTTACTAAGAATCATACTTCCAAAAAAACCTTTATAACGAGTTCTTTCAGAAAAAAACTGTTTGTTCATTTTTGTGAGTTTACGTAATTCCTCACTTTGATCTAAAAAACAATTATCAAAACCAGTATTTTTATCAACCTCTTGCAAAACAGCAATGTCAGGATTAATGCGGTTTATAACATCTGCAATTCCTTGTATATCATAAGTTCCTGGCTTGGAAGGTGGGTTGCAAAAGTGAATGTTGTATGTTAATACTTTGATTTGTTTCAATAGCGGTTCATTGTCATTTGAATCACCATTCTTATCATTCTTAGTTATATCTATTAAATCAGTTGGAATATAAGCCGATTTATTACATGAACAACCCATAAAACCGATAAAAACAATATAAAAAATACTTTTTTTCATAAGATATTTAATTTGATAATTAATACTATTTTTTTATTGATTAGGCCAACCTGGATTTTGTGTCAAATTAGGATTTAAAACTCTATCTTCGATTGGAAGAGGATACAAATAATCTTTATTTTCATCAAATACTTTAACAGATCCTTTGTGAGGAAGATAATTCCCTTTTGAATCCTTAGAAAGGCTACTTACGGGAATGAAAGATATATTGGCTGATGTTGATGCTGGCGGATTAACGCCAGTATATACTTCAACATCTATAGTTCCGTTTTTGTCTAAATCATATTGTCCGATACCTCTGAAATATAATCCTTTGAAATCATCAACGAGCAAATGACCTTCTTTCCATCTCATTAAATCATCCCAGCGGTTATTACCTTCCATCACAAGTTCTATCCTTCTTTCCCTACGAATTTCTAAAATTACACCTTTGTTTATCCCTGATACATGTTGATATAAGTTAGCTTGATAAGAATCGGGAGAAGTATTTGTACTCGCCATATTAAGATTGGGCATTCCAACCCGATCACGCAATAATTTGATTGAATTGTCTATATCAGTCTGGGTTAATGTTCCGAACTCTGCTTTTGCTTCAGCATAATTGAGTAGGACTTCACCATATCTAAAGACAGTTAAGTCTTGCAATGATTGTTCCGGTCCATCATTCACAGGATCATTTAGATATTTTATAATTTGATAACCCGTTGTACACATATTAAAATCAGGTGCCAATACTTTACTATCATTAATGCGATGATAACCAGGTGTCCGTATCGTTTGAGCGAGTCTTGGATCTCTGTTTTTTACTTCGTCAAAGAAAGATAAAGTATCATATCCATTGATATTGGTAAAAGCACTACCGTCGATCATGAGATAACTATTTATAAGTCTTTTTTCTAACCCGGGTCTACCGGCAGTTTTTGAGGTAAGGTAGAACTGTACCCCTTGTTTAATATTCAATACATTACTGTATCTTCTGGTTAAAATAATTTCTCCTGAAACATCATCTGCATTTATTGAAGCAAATAAATCCTGATAGGGTTTTCCAGTTATACCTGTCGTTTTGTTGAAGACAGTGAATTTTTTACTGTTAATAAGCTCATTCGATGCTGATACGGATGCTTCCAGAAACTTCGAGGCATCAGGCAAGCCGGATTCAGTATGATATTTTCTGAAAGTACCTTCATATAAACAAACTCTCGATTTCAAGGCTAATGCAGTCCATTTATTGATAAGCTCAATATTTTTATCTTCACTTAAATGTGCTATTGCAAAATCAAGATCAGCTAAAACAGAGTCCATTACGAGTACCCGCGAGTCTCTGGGTTTCATTAGATTATCAATGTCATTGGTTTCGATAACGACAGAATACCAAGGGACATCACCATATCTTTTAACTTTATTAAAGTAAAATAAAGCACGAAAGAACTTCGCAATGCCAAAATACTTGTCTCTTATTGTTGTATTTTCATTTGCCAATGCATTCTTGTTTGTTAACATGAAATTTATTTTTCTCAGGTTACTCCAACTCCAATAAGAGTCAGTTGTAGGTACTAATCTCTTTCCCCATACCTCACTTGGTTGTGTATTTGAAACGATGTTATCCGCCCCTTCAGCTTTATATATCTCTTCTCCTCCTGGTAGCATTGAATAAAAGCCATTTGTATATACTATGAAGTCATTTTCATTTTTAAAGAAAGTTTGAGGAGATAATTTGTCGGTTGGATATTTTTCGAGGAAACTATCGTTACAACCATACCACAAACATACACATACTGTGCAGATAATGATTTTTTTTATATTTTTCATAACAGTCATTATTTTAGAACGTCAGATTAAGACCAATTGAATATGTTTTACTAAAAGGATATGTTCTTCCATTTACGTCAGATATAGCTTGTTCCGGATCAACGTATTTCGTTTCTAAAGCAGTCCAGGTGAAAGCATTTTCAGCATTAATAAAAATTCGGAGTTTACTAATTTTAATTTTATTTGTTAACGAATTTGGTAAGGTATATCCAAGCATAATATTTTTTAGTCGTAAATAAGCTAAATTCTGTAGATATTTATTGTTTGCTACATAAAGTTCATTTCCGCTGTTAAGAGCAGAATAAGTGAAAAGGCGTGGAAAGTAAGCATTCGGGTTATCCTTTGACCAAACCAATGACTCAAAATTTTGGGGGATAAACGAGCTATAAGGTCTTGAATAAGGTCCCCAGTAACCATCTGTCTTTGGTCCAGGATACCAGTCCATTCGGCCAATTCCTTGGAAGAATACTGAAAAATCAAAATTATTCCAATCGGCACTCATATTCAATCCATAAGAAAATCTGGGGGTAGAATTTCCGATTATTTTTTGGTCACCTGGATTATCTACGGTGTTTTGTCCAGTTGTAATTACTCCATCACCATTTAAATCAACGAATCTCATATCACCAGCAGCTAAAGGTATATTGTTGGCCACCATAAGTTTATTCACCGAAACCTGATTAATTGGATAAGTGCTCGCTTCAGCATCCGATTTAAAATAACCATCTGTAATATAACCCCAGATATCCCCGATTTTTTTACCTACGTAATTGGAGGTAATCAACTTAGTGGGATTATTTATTTTCGTAATGTAAGCAGAATTGTCACTCAACACAAAACTAGCTCTATAAGAAAATTTTTTGTTTATTAATAAGAAAGAATCGAACCAACCCAATGAGAGTTCAAAACCATTCGTCATAAGGTCAGCTGTATTTTCTTTTGGTTCTGTAGCTCCAAAAACATTCGGCAATTGCGGACCCTGATCAAGCATACCTATTGTCAAACGCTTATAACGGTCGAAACTAACATCTAGTCTATTGTTGAAAAAAGACATATCCACACCTACATTAATAGTTGTAACCTTTTCCCAGGTCAAGTCTCCTGAAATGGGCGCAGGGGCGGATACATATGGAATAGTCTGTCCATTCTGAATATACGACAAGGTACCCGGATTCATAGTTGAGATATACGGATAGGGACTGCTATTTGCTTGATTGCCCAATGAACCATAAGATGCTCTGATTTTCATATTACTGACTACGTTTCTCAAAGGAGAGAAAAAGTTTTCTTCACTTACGCGCCAACCTCCTGAAAAAGAAGGAAAATATCCAAACCTACTATTCTTTGGAAAGCGAGATGTACCATCATATCTTCCGTCAGTTTCAAACAAGTATTTACCCAAATAATCGTAATTTAAACGATAAAATGTACCCCTGAGGGCATAAGAACTCGAACCTCCACCTACCTTTTGGACGCCGGTACCAAGACTTAGATCATTCAAAGTCTCTGAAAGTAAGTTGTCGGTCGTTGCAGTTACCGTTTTATTAAAATGAACCTCCTGATTGAATCCTACGATAAGCTTCACACTGTGTTTTTTTATCGTTTTAGAATAAGTTCCATATAAATTAAATACATGAACCTGGTTAAATAACATTGTTTCTTTAAGCTCGTCTAAATTATAATTGGGAGTTGGTACAATGACACCCGGATACAATGAATATGCTGCCGGCTCTTGTCGATAGAAATTTGGAGAAAAGTACATATTATAAGAATAATTTCCCACAATATCTAAATCTTTGAAAGGTGTAATTACAACTTCGGATAAAGTAGTTATTTCGTATTTTCTATCAGCCCCTTTAGAATTTCCTTCAAAAAACAATGGCCAATTTCCATCACCAATAGCATAACTATTCAGTCCTGATTTATAAGTTGGTGTACCATCTGGATTAATGGGGGAATAAGCAGGTGAAGCGTGAACAGTCATATTGGTAAAGTTGGCATTTCCACCTCCCTCTTTGCCCGTATAATCGTATGAAGAGTGAAATATGTTTGTGTTGTTCGATATTTTCAACCATTTATATATCTGTGCATTAAATTTACTTCTTATTGCGGATGACTGAAAATTGTCGGGATGAATATTCATAATTCCCTCCGCCTGTTTAATATTTGCATTCACCATGAAATTCACTTTTTCATTTCCTCCGGTGATATTAATATTATTATTTTTGCTGGTTTGCCATTTTTTGAACAGATAACTCCACCAGTCGTAGTTGCCGTAATATACATATTGATCATGTCCGTTTCGGTTTTGAATGGTTATCCATGGTCTTTCAGGATTCATCACTTTATCGTTTTTTCTCAAAAACAATTGATTCATATCTTCATCTGTATAGCCTGAATATCCTCCCATGTAAGCTGAAGAAGTATCATTTAATTTCATCCAGTCGTAACCTGTAGTAATGAAATTAGTATTGATGGTGGGAGTGGAAAAAGCAATGTTGGTATCGTAACTTATTTTCATTTTACCAGAAGATCCATTTTTCGTTGTTACTAAAATAACACCAAATGCAGCTTGTGCTCCATAGATTGCAGCTGAAGCTGCATCTTTCAAAACAGTTATGGTTTGAACTTCTTCTGGTGAAAGCCGGTCTAAGGTTCCTGGTATACCATCAATTAAAACTAAAGGTGAACCACCATTAATTGATGTATAACCCCGAATATTAAGATCTCCCATTGCTCCCGGAGTTCCTCCAGCAAAATTTATGGTCAGATTTGGAATTGCTCCCTGAAGAGCAGAAGATATTTTTACAACAGGTCTGTCAATCAATGTTTCAGCACTAATCTGGTTGACAGCTCCTGTTAAATTGATTTTTCTTTGGGTTCCATAACCTACTACTACCACTTCATCAAGTGCTTTTGAATTTTCTTCGAGATTAATATTGTAACTATTGGCAGTACTTACGTTTAAAATTGTTTGTTTAAATCCAATATATGAAATAATAATTTGTGATTGTTGGGGAACTTCCAAAGAAAATAAACCATCTGTATTTGTTATCGTTCCGGTATTCGACCCTTTTAGAACAACTGATGCTCCTATTATGGGTTCCCCTTTTTCATCGGTTACCAAGCCGTTAATTTTTTTTGACTTAACAGGTGTCTCTTTTGATTCATCAGCTTTTTTTTCAACAAAATACAATTTATTGTTTTTGATTTCGTAGCCGAGATTTGTACCAAGTAATAGTTGCTTTAAGGCATCTTCCAGTTGAATGGAATTAACGTTGATAGTAATTTTCCTGTTAAGGTCGACAAGCTGTTCACTGAATACAAGAGATAAACCGGTTTGTTGTTTGATGGAACTTAACACTTTCTCGAAGGTTTCGTTTTGAAAAAAAAGTGTTACTTTCTGAGCAGATGCATTCAATGCGAATACTGTCAGAAACAAGGAGAGCAAAATGACTTTTACAATGGATCTTGTTTTTTTCATGTATTTATTACTTTAAGATTAATTTTTTGTTGTATTCATATTAAACACACCATATGGAAAAAGGTATGAGTTGATTCTAAAAAAAACCTGCTGACAATACTGATATTAAATGCAGTATAATCAACAGGTCGTAATGGACTTATTATGAGGTAGTAATTATATAAACTTTAATTCAGAGATGAAACTTTGTAAATGTTTTTTTCATCAGACTGGAATTTTATTTTAGAAACTTTTGCAAGATCCAAAAGAATATCACTAACATTCACTCTATTGGTTGAAATACTAAACTTATAATTCAAAAGAGTTGAATCTTTCACTTCAAATTGTACTTCGTATTGTCGTTCAAGTGTTTTTAAGATATCTTTAAGTGGTGTTCGATAAAAATTAAGGCTTTTAATACGCCATGCTGTATGTAAAGTCATATCTTCTACTTTATTTACAATACAAATCCCTGAATTCCGATTATAATCAGCACTTTCGCCAACCTTTAATGGATACACATTATTCTTTTTATCAACAATATTTACATGACCCTCTTCAAGAGAGACTGAGATCATATTATCATCCGAATATGCTTTTGCATTAAACTTGGTACCGGTTACTTTTACATTAATTTCATTCAGATTTACTATAAAAGGTCTTCCAATTTCCTTCGCAACAGAAAAATATCCCTCACCTGTAAGTTTTACCTTACGGCTGAAAAGTCCGAATGATTTTGGATACTGTAAATGTGAGCCGGAATTAAGTTGAACAATTGTTCCATCCTGAAGCACGACTTGTACCTGCTCTCCGTAAGGAACTGTTACTTCTGCCATTTCTTCGCTTGAAAACACACCTGTACGATTAGCCACAAATGTAAATGCACCAGCTAAAAAAATAAAAGGAATAATAACCGCAGCTGCCACCCGGAAACGGAAAGTTCTAACGCGCATTTTTAGTAGAGAAAAGAACCGTACTTTCATACGTTCAGTTGGAATTTCGTGATCTGACCATTCAGTAATAATCTTTTCATTCAGTAAGTATGACTCTCTGTCATATCGTTGAGAAAAATACTCCTGTCCCTCATTGGTAGCAAACCATGCTGCCACCTGTCGGGCTTCGTCAGGCAAAGCTGTTTTCGAAAGTACCTTATCTATAATCTTCGGATCCATCATGTTGGATTTATGTTTTAATACCTATTAATATCCTATTAAACAATTATTGGAATGAAAAGTATGAGTCGCATGTTGTAAAACTTACATAAAATATCTGATTGTCAGGACAACCAGAATAATTTTATCTAACTGAGAACGCAATAATTTAATTACCTGTGTATAATGTGATTTTACTGTTGGCACGGAAATATTCATGGCATCAGCTACTTCCTGATTAGACAGACCCTGTTGTATTTTCAACAAACAAACTTCACGCTTCTGTGGTGCTAACTGATCAATCAACCTGTATAAATTTGACCTAAAATCGGCATCTTCCAGTTCATGCAGAAAATCAGTTTCCATTTCTTCGATAAACTGTGCCAGTTCATAGTTCTTCTGGATCACCAGATTATTGTGCCTGATTTCATTCAGGATGTAGTTTTTCAGAATGGTAAACAGCAAATTCTTGATTCCTGTTTTATAGTCAAAAGTTTCCCTTCCCTCCCACAAGCGCATAAAAGTATATTGTACAGCATCCTCTGCATAACTATCCGACATTAAATACCGACAAGCCAACACATACAAATACCTGTGATAGGTCTCGAAAACAAGAGAAAATGCTTTCTCGTTCCCATCCTTCAACTGCATCAGTAATTCGTAATCTATATGGATATGATTCTTCTGCATTGGGTGATTTGATATTACAATCTCATGTAACAGTTTATTCAAGGTGTTTTTTGATGGTGCAAAAATACATATTTTTATTTAGTTGTCATTGTTTAGTCGCTCTATTTTCCTTAATGATACTTTAGCCATACTAATCAAATTAAGTGTATTTGATTAACAAACAAACACTTACTGTCCAACACAAAAGAAAGTAATAGCAGATACATAACACTTTTGAAGTTTATTAGTAAGCCAATAGATAGTGTTTCAAAAAAAGAGAGACTTAATCTTTGGGATAAAACCAATTTAGAACTAATGAACTTTCGAAACAATAAGTATGAACTACAACTACTTCAGATTTTTGATTTTACTGCATGGATTGAAAGTGAAGTAAGAAATATCCCATTAAACCTGATTTTAAAAGAGAGAAACATATCACTAAATAAACAACTTTGAAATCACACATAACATACAAAACAAATGTTTTTAGCTCAATGAAATATGACGCTGAGATTCTTGTAGTTGTGTTTGTGAATTTCAAAAAGCACAACAAATCTTGCAGAAATATTATTTATTGTTTTGGAGGTTATTTTGGGGACTTGTCTGTGCCTTATGCTTTTTGTAGATAATTTTTAAAAATCACAGAATAACTAATTGTATCGTCCTGAAATTTGTTTACAGTTATTTTAATTTAAAGACATTTTTCATCCCACTCCCAAAATCTTTCCTGCTCCCGCTCCTTTCACCGGAGTGGGATTTCCAAACGCATCCAGCGTACCAAATTCAAGGGCAACGGTCAGTATGAGCGTATCGTCGTCAGTAAAATTGGCGGACGGCTCGTTGATATTCAGCAGCAATTGCTGTTCAGGAATGGAAGCCTGAGTGGAATACCAGGGCGTTGAAGTAGTTTTATAACCCAGCCCAAGTGTGGAATGTACGGGTTCATAGCCTGATTTTTGGGTGTTTAGTTGCAGGTCGGTGGCTACTCCCAGCGAAATGCTAATACGAAACAAGGCATAATTCCCCTGCAGATGCAACCCGAAACTACACGCAAAAGCAGGTATATTTACCGTGGCTTGTTGTGTTTCCCGGCCTATGGAACTTTGCAACGCTATCCGCAATAAGGTATCGAAACGGTTATTGTTATTGAAACTGAATCCGGTAAGCATAGCGCGGAACCTTGATAAACGGATACTTCTTTCCCCCACAGGATTTTCCATATCGGCTTTCTGTATGTTTTTGGCTAAAGAACACAGTACAGACGAAAGATTATAATCCGCCACATGCGCCAGATCGAAGAATGTCAGCCGTATCTGTTTACTCATCTTGGAGCAGCCTCCAAATTCTTTGTTGTTTTTCCGCACATTCTCGAATTCGGGATTTCGCTTGATTTTTTCTTTCGAAGCACCGCCTTTGGTGCGTACAAATATCTGATCACTGCCCTTGCGGGTATAAAATGAAAGATTTCCTATACTTCCGGTAATCTGGTCTAATTGTTTTACACGTGCCATAGTTGATTAGTTTGTAGTGGTTAGTTTATAGTTAGTAGTTTGAAGTGTTTGTGTCTATTGCCTTGGCTTGATTATTCTTTGTAATCAACTACAAAAATATATATTTTGTTGTTAATATGCAAATATATTAGATATAATCCGCATTTTAATATTGCAAGTTATATACAGGTTATATCTGGAATATATACGGGTAATATAGGGGATATATTATAATTTGGGAAAAAGTTGTTTAGTTGAAGATTAAAAATAAATTCTTTCCCAACGTTTAAAAAACTAAGTTATCTACAATTTATGGGCACAAAAAAAAGAGAAACCCGGTTTACGAATTTCTCTTTTTTTATTTCTTCTCCTAAGAGGGTAATTATACGCGTCTTTCTTTGATTCTAGCCTTTTTACCCGTAAGTGCGCGTAAATAATACAATTTAGCACGACGAACTTTACCATGTTTGTTTACGGTAATGCTTTCGATAAAAGGTGATTCCAATGGGAAAATACGCTCTACACCTATATTTCCTGAAATTTTGCGAACAGTAAAACGTTTTTTACCTACGTGTCCAACGATTTTAATTACATCGCCACGAAACTCTTGAATACGTTCTTTGGCACCTTCAATAATACGGTAAGCAACCGTAATCGTATCCCCGCTTTTAAATGCCGGGTGTGTTTTTTCAACAAGAAATGCTTGTTCTGCAATTTTAATAAAGTCCATTATTGCTCTTTTTTTGTTTAATAATATGCGCAATATTCACAGACCACTCTATATTCTGTCAGAGATTACGCTAAAATTGGACTGCAAAAGTACTATTTTTTTTTAATTGAGCAAAAGAATGCTGCATTTATTTGGAATTAAAGAAAATATTAATGTTACATTTATATGAAAAAATGCAAGTTTATATGCTATCATTCAGATGAATTACGAAATTAAACAGATATTGAATTATTTTGACTAACTTTGCACCCTCAAAAAAAAGATTGTGTTACATGCAGAAAATTAGAAATATTGCAATTATTGCCCACGTTGACCACGGAAAAACAACCCTGGTAGACAAGATGTTATTAGCCGGACATTTATTCCGAGACAACGAAAATGCTGGCGAGTTAATTATGGATAATAATGACCTTGAACGTGAAAGAGGAATCACCATATTAGCAAAAAACGTATCCATCGACTACCTTGGATACAAAATCAACATCATTGATACCCCAGGTCACGCCGATTTTGGTGGCGAAGTAGAACGGGTATTGAACATGGCCGATGGCGTACTTTTATTAGTTGATGCCTTCGAGGGACCAATGCCTCAAACACGTTTTGTATTGCAAAAAGCCTTACAAATTGGACTTAAACCAATTGTTGTTGTAAATAAAGTGGACAAACCCAACTGCCGACCCGATGAAGTTCACGAAGCAGTTTTCGATTTAATGTATAATTTGGATGCAACAGAAAATCAGCTCGATTTCCACACTATATATGGTTCGGCTAAGAACAATTGGATGTCTGAAGATTGGAAAGAACCAACGGACAATATCATTCCTTTACTCGATGCCATCATAAAATATATCCCAGAACCTCAGTATTTGGAAGGAACACCTCAAATGCTTATCACCTCACTCGATTATTCGTCGTATGTTGGTCGTATTGCAGTGGGACGGATTCACCGCGGTACCTTACGAGAAGGTATGGACGTAAATCTGGTAAAACGTGACGGAACTGCTGTCAAATCGCGTATCAAGGAATTGCACAC
>Ga0209123_1000758_pt1 | contig 37638 bp, 28 predicted proteins | sample BarGraIncu00431A_FD_184500 | JGI IMG/M metagenome (GOLD analysis project Ga0209123, IMG submission 184500) | Arctic peat soil microbial communities from Barrow, Alaska, USA - Barrow Graham LP Incubations 004-31A (SPAdes) (version 2) | ecosystem: Environmental > Terrestrial > Soil > Wetlands >... | reverse complement strand
AGATCAGGAGGCTTCCACTGAGATGTGATAAACCTTTTTTTGCCACCGTTTGGGGGATAGTGCCTTTCTTTATTGGCAATGAAACTGCGACAACTCTCTTTAAGTTGACATTTACTTTTATCTCATAAAATGTTAAGGTCACGCGGTGCGATTTAATTTAATGCCCGGCGGCTTGCGAGACAGTCATCCGCATCTTGGATTTGGTTGGGGAGGGGCGCAATGAGTAAAAACGCCTTCGGTCTGTCAGTGGTCTTTCTATACGTACTGCTGCTGCTCTCGGGCTGCGGAGGCGGGGGTGGTGCCGCCCTGGATGCGCGCGCCACCACGGCGAAAGCCGGCCTGTTGCAAAACGTGGCGGCCGGAAACACCATCTTCCTGGATGCCTCCCAAAGTACCTCCACCGATGGCGGTCCGCTCAGCTATCAATGGATCCTCGTCTCAAAGCCGCAGGGAAGTGCCGCCAGCATCAATAACCCGACCTTGGTAAACGCCAGCTTCCAGACCGACCTCCCCGGGCAATACACGGTAAAACTGATCGTAAGCGACGCGAGCTCCCACAGTTCCGAGGACTCGGTGACGCTGACCGCGGTCCCCAATGGCTCCACGTCACCGGTGGCAAACGCAGGCGCCGCGCAGAGCGTCGTCGTGGGCTCCCTGGTGACCCTCGACGGCAACAACTCCAGCGCCTCGAGTTCCCTCCCGTTAACCTACAGCTGGACCCTCAATACCCGGCCCGCCGGAAGTAGCGCCGCGCTGTCGGGCGCGACTACGGCAAGCCCCACCTTCACGGCCGATGCCGTCGGCACCTACACCCTGAGCCTGGTAGTCAGTGATGGCAAGACCAGCTCCGCCGCCGCGACGGTCGCGGTGACCGCCCAAGCGGCCCAGGTCATGCCGGTGGCTAACGCGGGCGGCGCACAGCTCGCGGTGGTGGGCGCCCTGGTGGCGCTCAACGGCAGCAACAGCATCGCGGCGTCCGGCGGTCCCTTGACCTACAGCTGGGCCATGAGCGCCCGGCCGGCCGGCTCCGCGGCCCAGCTTTCCAGCACAACCGTGCCAAGGCCCAGCTTCACGCCCGACCTGATCGGCTCCTACAGCTTCACCCTGACCGTGGATGACGGGATCGTGGCCAGCGCCCCGGCCTCCGTCACGGTCACGGCCGACGCCCTGGTGAGCATCAGCATCGCCCCATTGGACCAGAAGCTCCTGGTGGGCCAAAGCAGCCGCTACATCGCGACCGGGGTCTTTGCCAGCGCCGGCAGCAGGGACATCTCGAGCGCGGTGACCTGGTACTCCTTTAACCCGGCAGTCGCCACCATCGATACTACCGGGGTGGTGAGCGTAGCCGGGCAGGGGACGACGGTGATATCCGCCGCCCTTTTGGGGAAGACAGCCTCAACGACCCTGACCATCGACCCCTCGGCTCTGGTCGGGATACGGGTTGACAAAGGGCCTGCCTTCACCCTGGCCCTCGGAAAGACCGTGCAACTGGTAGCGACCGCGAGTTACTCCGACAAATCCAAGAGAGACGTAACCCAGCTCGCGACCTGGGCCCTTGCCTATGCCGGCGGAGACTGTCTGGCCGTCAGCGACGCGGCGGGCAGCAAAGGGTTGGTCAGTTCCCTGGGGGCGCCCGGTTACCGGGTGCTCAACGTGAGCTATGGCGGCATGCAGACCATCGTAGGCATCTCGGCGAACTGATCTTCCACGACTCCTGTCCCGAGCGGGAACATACCACCAACGTTGCCAGTCAAAGAAAGGCCGGATACCCGATCGCTCCCACAGATTTAAGGACGGCAACCTTTGTAGCTTTGCTGAGCCGCTGGGTGCCAGCAATTGCAGCGAGCTTTTGTGCATCGACTACCGGCATCAGTGATTCACACTGGTCAAGATCCTTCTGTTTCTTCGACCCTTCTTTCCGCCTTTGCGCGACAATGAGTTTGTGCAGAAAGAGAGCCTCGACACATGGAACCCGGATGCTGAAATCATCAAAGTCCACCATGATCGGGTCGATATACAGCATCGACATGAATGGTAGCGGGAGTGCACGTATTTGCATATCCTTTACTGTGACGTAAGGGGCATCCTTGCCCCCCTTACGGTGAACAAGAAACTCAATAGAGAAGGTCCCTTTGATAAACTTCTCAAGCCCATCAAGGTCCATAAGTGGAAGATACCCAAGGTTAGCTAAAATTTGGGGGATATCGGTTACGCAGTTTCTTACAGCCTCAACAGCGAAATCTATGTCCTCAGTGATAAACCACCATCACCCAAGACCCGCACAGGATGCCGTCCTCGAAGAACCTCTCCTTAGATAAGCCTTGAAGCAGCAGCCTTACCTCATCCGGAAACATCGCAGGATCTGCCTTGATCACCATGGTATACACTTCCTTTCAGGTAAAATATCTAAGTCGAAGACCTACATATGACAAAGCTTCCTAGAAGGCTTATTCTCACCAATCAGTGGAGCAAGATACTCAAGCCGCTTTTCAAGAATGGCGCAGTTATTACGGTAAGCTTCGCGCTGCTCAATTTGTTTCTTTAGGTCAGGTACCTCTTTTTTGTTGATGTGCCGTGATATGACTTTGGAGCCCTCTCTCCATTGTAGGTGAAGGTATTCGTAGACATGCCCTTTTGCCTTGATCCGTTTAACAACTAAGGACCCCTTTGGGTAAGCGCTTATCGCTTGCCTTACCTGCTCCATGAGCTCCTGACATCTACTAAACTCATCGCGCAACATCCCCTTGATGCTTTCGTCATCCATCCTAACTTTTCGCATAGTTACCTCTATGTTTATCCTACAAAATAGGAGAATTGCAGCGTGATGTAGGATAAACTTTTTATCCTACAAAGTGCAAAATAAAAACATTTTGTAGGATAAATTTTACCCCGAAGATGAAATACCTGCAAGCCCTCATTTACGGGTAGAGGCTACCAGTCCAACCGGCCTTGAACTAGGTTGTGAGCGGCGTCCGGGTCCCCCTCCCGTCAAGGGGGAGCCTCACCTTAACGGCAGTGAGTGCCGGGGTGGGGATGGGTTTGCTGAATACACTATTAATGTCATTAAACCATTGAAACTATTGGCCCGATGCCGAAGCGTTCCCCCCTCGTTTGCCCCGGCCCCGACCGTGGCGTACCCCGTTTCGCTGCGCGCCCGTAGCCCTGACCTTGCCACACCGTTGCAGGACGCGGTAGGGCCGTATCTGCCTGATACATAAGCGGTCCCTGCCCAGGTGGGACCCTGGCTCCTTGGGGCCGGGCCCTTAATGGAGCCGGGTTATTTTGGGAGTAAGTAAAAAAGGAGCGCCCCCCGTAAAGCTCAATTATTAGCTGGCGTTTTCCATAATATCATGCTATTTTCCTGAAAAATTTGAGCCGCTAGAGCAAGCAGACGGTACAAGCAGGCTGGCTTTTTTTTTACGGAAATTTTCATGATAGTGACAGCGTCGTCCTTCCTGCAAACCGTCTAAGACCCGTCAATTTGAGTTCCTTCGCCCACCTGGATTTCCCCCCAAGGCCCTCAGAGTCGTACAAAAGCGGTTGCCTGATTTCCACGTATCGACTACCTGTTATTGTTAGAAAGTGTAAGGATTCCCGACGCAGTTGTCGGGTTACCTTACGGTTTTGGCTGCCTCTGACTCGGGTGCGTTACTGTAAAGATTTGTAAACACTCGTAGTATACGTTTGGGAACATTTTATGCTTCCAATAAAACTTTTTAACTATCTTCTGTCGATTTTCTTTACGGGACTTGCAACAGGCAGGTACCAGCCAGACAAACGGATTCACCCCTGATCCATGGCTAAAGGGTGTCGGCCCGGTACCATCAGCATCATCCGCAGTATTTCGCAAGTGTATTTCGCAGTCGGCAGCGCGCAGCATATCCCACAGGAAAGGAGGGGAGAAGTCATCACTTTGTCGCTATTACTTCCTTGCTGCAACAAAGAGAGGAGATTAACCCGGAAAAGAGCCCTCAGTCCCACACTGCTATGATTGCCAATAGTTTCTGGTATCCCAATACCGTTCGAGAGAGCCAACCCTCGCGGGGGGATATGACGGGCAACTTGATGCCCATAAAGTCGAAGTTGCAGGACCTTATGTAGTTTTGTTGATTTGTAATGAAAAAAAAGGAGACCACACATGAATTGCCAACGAACCATCCTCACCGTGTCAGCAGTTCTCATGCTTGCGCTGATGACGGCATTCCCCGCTTGGGCTGACACGATCCCCCTGTCCCCGACAGCACCCAACGTAATCAAGACCGCCGTGGAGAAAGCCGCATCCGGCACGACCTTCACGCTGAGCGCCGGCGTCTACACCGAAGACCCCTTCTTCGTGCCGAGCGGCGTCAACATCTACGGTGCGGACCGCAGGACCGTCATCATTCAGGAAAGCTCTTCGATCGCCTGGCAGGGCGGCACCGCCTTCATCTGGGTCAAAGGTAGCAACGTGAACCTGGCGGGCTTCACCGCCCAGGGGCGTGGCGTCAAGGCCATGAAGCTTCCCGACAACGTCACCACTCTCCCCTTCGACAACTCGGCTAAGTACGGCATCAACATGGCAGGCAGTCTGAACACACCCGTTGTCAACAACACCAACGTGACCCTGACCAACATCACCTCGCGCTACTTCGCCGGGACCGGTGTGAACATCAACGGCGCCAACGGCATGACCCTGAACAAGGTTGAGTCGGTCTACAACGGCGGCGCCGGCGTCTATCTTTCCGACGCGCACAACATCACCATAAACAACGTCACCACCAACGCCAACAGCTGGGGTGGCGTCTGCGTCAACGTGTACGGCGCGACCTTCGCGGCGGGCACCTCCGGCATCGTCTTCAGTGGAGCCAACAGCTTCGGCGAAAGCGGCTCCGGCAGCTACGGCCTCTGGCTCGAGTCCGACGCCTATCCCAGCCATCACCAAAACGGCGAGCTGATCACCTACAGCGACAAAGCTTCCGACGGGGCAATGGTCACCATCCAGGCCTCGGACTTCTCCTACGCCTCCGACGCGATCTACTACGATTTTACCGGCGACAACCTCACCAGGCGTCTTTTCTTCGCCTCTGCGGCTGACGCCTCGGCCTTCCTGACCCCGCTCAACGTGGCTCTCGCTCCGCTGGGCAGATCCGTCAACATGGTGGCGCTCTCCGCAGGGAGCACCTTCGCCAAAAGCATTTTCTCCAGCCTCCCGGCGGCGACCCTGGAAACCCTGACCGGACCTGCCGGCCCGACCGGAGCTACCGGATCGCAGGGCCCCTCTGGTCTGAATGGTCTGCCCGGCGCACCGGGCGCGGCCGGCCCTGCCGGCCCTGCCGGCGCCTCCGCAGCTGCGCTCGACATCCGCAACAAGGTTGCCATCCAGAAGGGCGGCGATCGGCTTGCTGCGCTACAGGTCGCCGATGGCGGCTTTGCCTGGCCTCTGACCGGCGGCAGCGCCCAGAACATCATCGGCCCGACGGCGATGGGGCTGGCGCAGGCCTACCTGCAGGACAGTTCCCCCACCCAGCGTCTGGCAGTACAGAACGCAGGTGTCTTCCTGCTGGCCAAGACCAATACCTTCTCGTTGTCCGACGGCTACCTGGCAGCCCAGTTGGACCGGATCCTGGGCGGAAGCACCTACCGTGACTTCGTCAAGGCCAACTTCTACGACAAGCTTACCGCCGGCAGCTACATGGTGAACACCTTCGGGACCGTCACCGGCCCCTACGACCTGGCCGGTTTCCTGGCATTCCGGCACAATTACCGTGCCGGTGGGCAGTCCAACGTTGCAGCCTGGGATATCGGCATCGGGGTCGTGAGCGCCTCGGCAATCGGGGTTAACACCGCACCGTGGCTGGCGCAGCTCCAGACGGAAATTAACGGCCTGGATGCCACCAAGGATAATGACATCCTCGGTCTGGCCGGCGCAGTTTACGCTCTTGCCACGACGGGCACCACCAACTTCGTCCCCTCCGCTGGCGAGTTCGCGGGCGCGGCGGGCATCAAGGGACTGGCAGACCGCCTCGCGGCCTTCCAGGTGAACGGAACCACTTTCAGCAAGGTAGCTGTCCCTCAGGACATCGACTTACAGACCACCGCCTATGCAGTCTTGGCACTGAACCAGGCGGATCGTTATTCCTACCTGGGAAACATCCTGAGCGCCGCTGACTTCATGAGCAGCGTCCAGCTTCCGACCGGCGGTTGGGAAATGGGCACCGGCACCGGCGAATACAACGAAGCGACCGGCGAGGTCCTCTGGGCCATCACTGCCGCCGACTACTCGCTGCAGGGTCCCAAGGGGGACGTTGGTGCAGTGGGTGCAACTGGAGCAACTGGAGCAACTGGTGATACCGGCCCACAAGGTCCAATTGGCGCCACCGGTGCACAAGGCCCCATCGGCCCCACCGGCAATACCGGCCTGACTGGCTCGCAAGGCCCCATCGGTCCCACCGGCAATACCGGATCGCAAGGCCCTATCGGCACCACAGGTAATACAGGCCTGACCGGATCGCAAGGTCCTATCGGCCCCACAGGTAATACCGGCCCTGCCGGTTCGCCCGACACTCAGGCTCAGATTCTCACCAAGATCGCCACACAGGCTGATGGTGCCGTTCTGACCATGCAGCAAGCAGTGGGCGAACTTGCAACAAACCCCAAAATAAGAACCAAAGATTCGGCAGGAAATGTTCTTTCGGTGTTAACTGCGGATGGGAAGTTGGGGTTGGGGACTGCTGCCCCGGCGGTTAAACTCCAGGTTAGTACCGAAACGGGTGGAACCGTGATGTTTGCAGAAGGATTTGGTGCTTCCAGTGCCGCGGGACCAACGATTTCGACGCGCGCTGCAAGGGGTACATCTTTAGTTCCTACTGCAGTGCAAGCTGGGGATATGCTTGGTGCCATAAACTTCAGAGGTTACGGAACAACTGGATGGGCAGGTACCAGTCGGGCGGCTATTTTCGGGTATGCAGAAGAAAGCTACACCGACACAGCTCAAGGATCTAACGTCACCATCGAAACGACTGCTCCTGGGACAACGACCAGAACAATAAGACTTAAAGTAACCGGGTCTGGGAATGTCGGTATTGGGACAACCACACCTTCTCAAGCTCTTGAAGTAAACGGAAAGGTTAAGGCAACTCAATTTATTGGTGATGCTTCTGGCTTGACAAACCTTCCTGTTGGCCCGATCGGTCCGACTGGGCCTCAAGGTCCGACCGGAGCAATCGGTTCACAAGGCCTTGTTGGTCCGACTGGCGCAGTAGGCGCTACCGGCGCACAGGGTCTCATCGGTCCGACTGGCGCAGTAGGCGCAACCGGCGCACAGGGCCTCATTGGTCCTACCGGTGCAGTAGGCGCAACCGGCGCTCAGGGCCTTATTGGTCCTACCGGTGCAGTAGGTGCAACCGGCGCTCAGGGCCTCATTGGACCGACCGGCGCGGTAGGTGCAACCGGCGCACAGGGCCTCATCGGTCCGACTGGCGCAGTAGGCGCAACCGGTGCACAGGGCCTCCTCGGCCCAATCGGTACACAGGGGCCGACTGGCGCTACTGGTGACACAGGTGCCACAGGTGCCAAGGGGCTTACCTGGAAAGGCGCATGGGACGTGGCTACAACTTATAGCAAGGACGACACTGCGCAATTCGCCGGCGGTTCGTACATAGCCCAAGCAGATGTTGCCGCAGGTCTTGCTGATCCGTCAACGAATACAGCTTGGCAGCTCTTGGTAGCAAAAGGCGATACTGGTGCTGCTGGTGCTACTGGTGCTACTGGTGCTACTGGTGATCAAGGCTCCATCGGTCCTATCGGGTTAACCGGAGCAACTGGTGGGACTGGTCCGCAGGGTCCTGTAGGTCCGACGGGCGCCATAGGCGGAACAGGTTCGCAAGGCCCTGTTGGTCCGACAGGTGCCACGGGTGGAACCGGTTCGCAAGGTCCTATCGGTCCTACCGGTTTTACCGGCCAGACAGGTTCGCAAGGTCCAATTGGTCCGACCGGTCCGCAAGGCTCGCCTGACACTCAGGCACAGATTCTCGCTAAGATAGCCACTCAGGCCAATGGCGCCGTGCTGAGCATGCAGCAGGCAGTAGGAGAGCTTGCTACCAACCCCAAAATAACCACATTAGATGCAACAGGAAATGTTCTTTCGGTGTTAACTGCAGATGGGAAATTAGGGCTGGGAACTGCTTCTCCGGTAACAAAGTTACAAATCTCTAACCCCACAGGTGGGACCGCTATTTTTGCAGAAGGATTTGGTACTTCAGGTGCTGCTGGTCCCACTATATCGACGAGAGCAGCAAGGGGAACAGCATTAGTTCCCGCCGCGGTAGAATCTGGGGACGTTCTTGGCGCTGTCAACTTCAGAGGTTATGGCTCGACAGGATGGGCAGGAACTAGCCGGGCGGCAATCTTCGGGTATGCAGAAGAAACATATACCGACACAGCACAGGGATCAAGTCTTACCTTTGAAACAACTGCCCCCGGAACAACAGCGAGAACCGCCAGAGTAATGATCACCGGTTCTGGCAACGTCGGAATTGGAACAACCGCACCGACGCAAGCACTCGAGGTGAATGGCGGTGTCAGAATGAACACTGGCGCAACAAGGCCTACCTGCAGCGCCTCGATACGAGGAACCTTCTGGTTCACACAAGGTGCTGGATCAGCCAACGATTCAACTGCCGTATGCTCGCAGTTCGGTGGGGCGTTCACTTGGAAAGTGCTTTTCTAGCTTTTGTTTCTTAATTCTTAAGTGTTAATGCTACAAGGAGAGGGCGGTCAGTAGGCCGCCCTCTCTTTGTATGTGCTTAGGTAAGATTATGTGGCAGTTACTTCCTATCACCCACTGAGATGAAAATTACCCTTTCCGCCTCTTCGATGGCAGTTATAGGCGGGTTCCCTATCCATTTGATTGCAGTTAATCATTTTCCTCTCGTTGCCGGACCCGGGCCTCAGGAACATAGGATTGAAACGATTCCAAGTCGTATTGATCCTGTATCGGTTAGTTATCGGTACTACCCTGACATGAGCAAGTTCCTCTGTGGCTGGCAAAGCCAGGAATGATTCCCGGCTAAAAAGCCTACCAGAAAAAACTTGGCATCAGCGGACCTCCCCGCTAGTGTCGTTGATTGCTCTAGCATTATTTTTCGATTTCGTTTATCTTGAGCTGCTAACCACTGTAGGAAAATAATAGTATTGGCATCTACTAACTGTATCTCTTGGCCAGTTAACTAACGGGAATTCAGCAATGTTGCGATATTTAACAACACTTTTGAAAGGCTTCATTGATTTTTTTTCCATAGTATATCGGCGCAGGTCACTGATTTATGAAATGGCAAAAAGAGATATCGCTACCCAATACATGGGTTCTATGCTTGGTCTTTTCTGGGCTTTTATCAACCCGTTAACAATGATTTTTATCCTATGGCTGGTCTTCAGCGTAGGCTTTAAGGCTGCTCCCCATAATAACGTCCCATTCGTGGTCTGGTTGACCGCTGCCATTTCAATTTGGAATACCTTTTCCGAGACTATAAATGGTTCGACGGCGGCGTTGGTTAACAACGTCCACCTGGTAAAGAAAGTACTTTTCCCGTTAAGCATTCTTCCTGTTATCAAACTAGTCGGGTCATTCATAACGCATTTCATATTTCTGGCAGTGCTCATTATTCTTATCATTTGCTATGGAATGCCGTTCAATATCCTTTGGTTTCAGGCTTTTTACTATTTTTTAGCCATGAGCGTACTCGCCTTAGGAATCAGCTGGATAACCTCATCGGTCAATGTATTCGCTCGTGATACCAGCCAGATCGTGAACGTAGCTCTGCTCTTTGGTTTTTATTGCACACCGATTTTCTGGGACCTGCAGATAATGCCCGAGAATCTCCGCATTTTCTTTAAATTGAACCCGATGTTTTACATCGTCCAAGGGTACCGTGATTCGTTCATCTATTTTGTGCCCTTCTGGCATCACTGGCAACTGACGCTTTATTTCTGGTGTGCAACCTTTGTAATCTTTCTCGTTGGCGCCGTCGTCTTTTTGCGTTTACGTCCTCATTTTGCCGATGTTTTATAGGTCTATGTAGCCATGAATGACAACATCGCCATTTCAGTTCAGAATGTCTCCAAATCATATCGCCTCTATGATAGTACCCAACAGAGATTGAAAGAGGCGTTGCACCCGTTTCGTAAAAAGTTTCATCGCGAGTTTCTATCGCTTCGCGACGTGTCGTTTGAGGTCCCTAGGGGAGAGACCATCGGCATACTTGGCCGCAATGGATGCGGCAAAAGTACGTTGCTACAAATAATTTGTGGCATCCTGCAACCAACTTCGGGAAGCATAACGACAAGAGGCAGAATCTCGGCGTTATTGGAACTAGGTGCCGGTTTTAACCCCGAATTTACTGGCAGGAGTAACGTCTATATGAACGGCGCATTGGCCGGGTTCTCACACGAGGAAATGGACGCTCAGATGGAGGCCATCGAAAACTTTGCCGACATCGGTCAGTTCATCGATCAACCGGCCAAGACTTATTCGAGCGGCATGTACATACGGCTCGCCTTCGCATGTGCCATAAACGTTAAGCCGGACATCCTTATTGTTGATGAGGCTTTAAGTGTTGGAGATGTCTTTTTTCAGCAGAAGTGTTACGCGAAGATCAGGGAGATCATTGCCGGTGGCACAACGTGTCTGTTCGTGTCTCACGATACTCAGGCAATTATGAGCATTTGTAACCATGCAATTCTGCTGCGTAACGGTGAAATCGATTTTCAAGGCGCTCCCGAGGAGACGGTGAGCAGGTATTACGCCACCATGGGTAAACGGGCTCCCGCAACCTCGGTTGCCAAAATACAGGACAAGTTGGCACTACCAGTGTGCCAAAGTTCCATGACTGCAGCGGCGATCCTTGAACACTCTATAATCTCTCCTAACAGCCAAAGGCATGGAGCAGGTGGCCTGATTGTGGCCGGGGCAAGGATCACCAACCAGTGCAATTGCGATAGCCAAGAAGTTCAAATGCTGGAGAAACTGAATTTTCATATCCTTCTCAGGGCGATCGAAGACGTAACTGACCCTAGTACCGGCATCCACCTTTTTGACAGGCTGGGAAACCTGGTGTTTGCAGCCGGGACGCGCCAGCACAGGCTCAGGTTGCCCGATTTAAAAAGCGGAGAGGAACTGGTTGTGAAAATGGCTATAACATTCAGCGTGCAGCCTGGTGAATATACCTTTAGTCTCGGCGCCTCGGAGCTTTCAGATGATCGACCAAATGTCGGATTTATTCATGACCGCGTCGAAATGCTCGGTCCCATCGTGGTCACTGTAGATGAAAACACCGTGTTACCTTTCTATGGGATCGCGCAACTGCCGATGAGCATAAGCTTTTGAGCCATGATGTCTCACAGCCCTAATGGGCGGTACTACCAGTGACCTTATGACAATACTAAATAGGATCAAAGATCCTCAAACAGAAGATGACTGGCAATTAGGCAAGAACATCCCTGATTACGCCAGACGCCTGACTATTGTAAAATTGAAAAATTTGCTGAGTTATTTGCTCAACAGGCCCATATGGAGTGAGCAATCCCCGGATTCTGATAGGACAGAAGTAAGGATAGAATGGCCGATAAGAGCACAAATTGTACCTATTTTTCTGAAAGTCCTTCCACTAGCTTATAAAAAGCTCGGTTGGGATACCAACCCACCTTCTGACAGTGTTAGTACCGGGGAAGTTTGTTTAATTCTGACTCTGGGTTTTAAGGAACTTTTTGAGACCCAAAGGTTAAGTGCATTCAATAAGCCCTGGCCCAAGGGCTTGGATGGAGAGTCCTGGCTGGAAAAAGTAAAGTTAACACAGGGCCAGTGTGATGCGATACTCGAGTTAATCGACCATTGGGAGCGCCGCCTGCAGAGGTGGGTGCCAACTCTTCTCTTTCACGGAAGCTGTGCAACTCTCGACAATGTTCCAGGTACGAGTGATCTTGATACCTTGATGGTCATTTCTAAGGAAACGCTTACTAATGCTAACGAACTCGAAAATTTCATAAAAGAATATCACGAAAATCAAATTTACCTCTTTAAATTTAACCCTTACATGCATCATGGACACATGGTCGTTACCGAACTTGAGCTGGGTGAACTAAGAGAGGCAAGCCTCCCACTATGTTTGGCAGAGAACGGAGTAACTTTTGGGGAAAGACCCAACCTAGTATTGGAATCCGATTCGGACTTGGAGACACTTTTCTGTGTCAATGTGTTCGAACATTTTTTCAGACGAGTGGTGACCAGGGCCAGCGATGTTGCAACCGCGTTTGACCTGTTGTGGTGGATGTCGAGTTCCGTTATAATCCCCGTTTTGTTCCTACAGATTAAGGACGGTTATTCCCGCTGGAAACCTGAGGCGTTGGATACTGTCCGTGCGTTTTTACTCCCAGATGAAATTGAACTGGTCGCCAATCTGACGCGAATCAGATTGAGCGCCGGAGAGTTTTTTCCCCCTTTGCTGGAATCCAAGCATCCCCTTCTTGAAAACTCCGCCAATTTGGCACACATAATCAAGTCGCAGAAGGATGCCACAAAGCTTAATGCCGAAATACTTGCTGACTTGGGGATCAATGACAATCTGATTTTTCTGTCACATTCAATGTATCAGCGACTGGCTGGCGAGGCGGTCAGGATATTTTCCGAGAGGCACTTTGAGGACGGCACTTTGAAAACCTGTATATCAGTATTGAGCGGTAAAACAATAAGTGAACCTCCTGCGCTAATTGATCGGTCCAAGTATGAAGCTACCAAAAATTGGATTACTGATTTTAGCAAAAAGTCGCACGATATTGCTTCAGTCTATCAATATGGCGAGGTCGGATGCCCGGGTCTATCCGATCTTGATATACTTGTCGTGCTTCGCGACGATGCGACTGACACCAAACCATTTAGCATAAGCGATCTCCCTTTACCGTATCAGGAAGTCATGGGACATGATGCCACATTTGTCGGCGAGAAATCCTTGCCGGGATTTTTAAAGATATTTCCGATTTTTGAAGCAATTTTGTTATGTGGTGACGGCACCCATAAAGTCGCAGCAACACTTTCTACACTGGAAACAGTTCTCCCCTTATATACCATCGTGCTGCTGTCCAAATATCCATCTGATTTAAGTTATCTCTGCCGACTGCCTGAAGTGCGTTTTAAGACGATTCTGGCTTTTCTGCATTCTTTTAAACATTTTGTCCCCATGTATCAGTGCTTGGACTTAGAGATACCACAAACGGTTATTGGTGCCATCGACAAAGATATAGTGATCCGGAGCAGTTTTTCTCGCGGTGAAATGCCTAGCGTTCTCGAACTGCCTGAAATAATGGAACTCATGTTGCGAGCTACTGCAGCCGTAACGAAAAGCCTGAATGATGCTTGGGGAGCCTTCGCACCTGATGCACCGGCCATGACATTTCCGCGTCAAATGCCGGTTTTGGGTATCCAGTTCGTTGACAATTGGGCCGAGGAAATGTTCATAACCGGTGCCTGCGAAAGAATTCATGGCTCAAGTGACATAATGATCCCAATGCCGGCAAGTTTAGGGTGGTTTGTAAACTGGCTATCAGGTCATGAGGGCATAGCAAGCTCTACCATAGCGCAAAGCCTAAACCCACAAGGTAATATCACACAAAATAATACCTTAGCTGAAGATGCATATTCCTCCCATTTCAACACATTGGCATCTTTCCGTCAGGACTTAAATTCATTTGCCGAGACTGAAACTGCTTCTGGGAGGAGCGTGTCAAAGTATATCTCTCTGGTTGATATCCCTTCTTGCGAAACAACAATGTTCGCTACAAATGCTGGGCGTTTTAACAATGTCCAAGAACAGATGAATGCAAAATTCTGCCTGCCACCAAATGTCAAAAAAATCCTCATACCACGCTTTGACACTTTAGGCGACATTGTCCTACTTCAAGGCTTTCTTGACGCCTTGGTAGGGCAATTTCCCGAAGCGGAAATCACCATGCTGGTGCGTAGTGGGTACGACCAACTAGCACCGCTTTTTCCGACGCAGCTCACCTGGTCCACCATCAATATTAATCCCTACAGGGACTTTGAGGAATACGATTTTGAGCGACTGGAGACATTTCTGGGGCTCATCTTTCAGGGCACATGGGACCTCGTGTTCTTTACCACCTACAGCCGTACTTGGCTTGACGAAATCCTTGCTGCCAAACTGTCTCAATCCGCCCGTATTGCACTCGGCCGATGCCAGGGAGCGAAGCCTTGGTTAATAGATTTGCTCACGAGACTCAACCTGGAAACAGAGGTTTTGTACAGCCGCGTCGTCTATGTAGATGAAAATGATCGTGAGGTAGCAAAATACCAGCAATTGTGGACAGCTCTCTTCCCTGAGGAAATACTTCATTTGCCTCGGTTGTCGGTCCCTGATGGGTCAAAGATTGAAGCGACCGTGCTTCTAAATCAACTAGGTATACATGACCGCAATTTTTTCGTCTGCGCCCCATCGGGGACACAGAATGTTGCCATTAAGAAGTGGCCAGCTGACCGTTTTGCCCAAGTCTGTGCTTGGGTGCATCATCAATACGGATTTCAGCCACTTTTGATCGGGCACGAAAATGAACGTGTAGAAATAGAAGCAGTTGGAATGATCTTGGAGGGGATGGGAATTGCTTTCTCTTCGTGGCTGGGGAGGGATGGGGAGATTTCACTGCTGTCCGCGCTGGTTGAGAAATCTCGGTTATTCCTCGGTAACGATACTGGAGCCATGCATATTGCTGCCGCAGTCGGCACCCCAGTTGTTGGAATTTTTGGAGGGGGCACTTTCCCGAGGTTCCTGCCAGTTGGGTTACGATGCCTTGGTGTAGCAAAAAAGATTCACTGCTTTGGGTGCTATTGGGACTGTGCCTTTACCTGCCCTCCTTGTCTGACGGCGGTCTGTTCCGAGGACGTGCAAACAGCCATTAGTCATGTCCTTCAGGAAAATAACGATGAAAAAAATCTCTATATTGCTGATACCTTGCGGAAAGAAATGAGTGAGACAGTTACAATCGCGACGAGTATTGCGCCGCGGAATTTGGAACTGCAAATTCAGGCAATCGATAGCTGGGTAAAACTCGGATTCTCTGTGATTTCTGTTAACTCAAGAACCGAAATCTGTTTACTTGCACCTAAGTTCCCTGATGTTTCTTTTATCGAGATCACCAGGAACGCGTTATTGGTTGCAGGAAAACCGTATGTATATTTCGATGATATTCTGAAAGCCCTTTCAGGATGCGGTTCTGCCATATGTGGAATCGTTAATTCCGATATATATCTGACTGACAGGTTTGATCTCTTAGATATCGTTAAATTCGGCGCCGTCAAAAGTTTCATTTTTGGTTCTAGAACGGATGTCTCGTCACTGGATGATGTCCATGGCAAGCAATTTATTCTCGGGTTTGATTATTTTTTCTTCGACCGAGAGTTGATAGCACTTTACCCCAAATCGAACTTTTGCTTAGGCGCACCATGGTGGGATTATTGGGCGCCTCTTATCCCCATGTTGAAAGAAAATGTGGTCGTTAAAAGATTTATGGAAAGTGATGTCGCCTTACATATCAACCATGACGTACAGTGGTCCCAGAGTTCGTATGATTCATTCGGGCATAACCTTGGCAATTATCTATTGGAGTTAGGTGTTACAAACGCAACTAACAATTTAGCTCTTGGACTGATTAGGGCAAATATAAATAACACAGGCAAACTGTCACATATCATCCATTATTTTTTAGAAAGCAATAGCGTCGATTTTTTTTACGACAACGCACTAAACACTGACGAACATAGAATTAGCATTCAATTATATCATGATATGAAACAGAGAATGATAGATTATCGTTATGATTCGCTTATTAATAATAAACTTGAGGTTTGCGAAGCGGACCGTACTGAACGGCTCAAGGTAATTCATGCTCTTGACCTAAAGTTGCAAGAATGTGATGCTGACCGTGCCGAACGTCTTGCGATCATCCATAAACTGGAAGCAAGGCTTCGGGAAAGTGAAGCCGACCGTGCTGAACGCCTGCATATCATTCACAAATTGGAAGCCCAACTTCATGAAAGTGAGATTGATCGTGCAGCACGTCTTGACGTAATAACGGATTTAGGGTCTCAACTAGTAAAACTTAAAACTTCTTTCTTTCAAAAGTTCTTAAAAAAAATGAGACTTATTCGGTAAAGTTTGCACCTGATGCCACTCCAGTTTTACTGGCCAGTTTTTGGCTACATTACTTCAAAAAAGCCCGGTTCGATTAGCCTAGAGGTAGCCGATAGACTTGAAACAAAACATAGCGAATGAGAAATTGACCGTGCCGCGCCTCGAAATAATAATTACAATGATGGCACGACATAAAAATATTGCTGCGGTTTAAATGTAACAACAACGAAAAAACACTTACGACTTGATCTAATTTATAGAATTAAAGAAATTTTCTTATCATTTAGTATGCTTTGCATGAATAATTATTTACTTACTAAGGACAGCAATCTCAATGATCATTGCAATCAACCTCAGACTTCTCAATCCTGGTAAAATTGGTGGGCAGGAGGGATATGTTCGCAACACTATAAAGTATTTGCTGCGCGTAGATCCGGCAACCAAAATATTGATTTTCGCGACTAAATCGAATATTGATACATTTAACTTTGATTCTGATCAGATTCAAATAGTCCTGTTGCCGAAGAAAGGATACGGGAAGGTAATTCTCGACACTATCATTTCCCACAATGTCGACATCTATTTTTGCCCGTTAATGGTTCTGGAACCTATTTTGGTTCATGTCCCCACAGTTGTAAACATTCCGGATTTGCAGCATGAATTCATGCCCGATTTTTTTTCGAAAGAAAGCCTCGACTGGAGAAGGTTGCACTACAATGCATCGGTTGCAAACGCCACTGCAGTTCTGACCGTTTCCGACTTTTCCAGAAATACCTTCTCCGAGAAACTGGGGATAATGCCGGCCAAAGTATTTTGCACGCACCTCGCCGGGGACGATGTGTTCCATGGACCGATCAACCCTGAAGTGGCCCACGATATAAGGATTAAATACTCTCTGCCCGAAACTTATGGTTACTTTCCGGCCAACACCTGGCCTCATAAGAATCATATCTGCCTCATTGAAGCGATGCACTTGTACAAGGAGAAGTACGGATCGGCTCCCAAAATTGTACTCACCGGTGCCGAAGACACCGGACATAGTGATCTTTTGTCCGCAATCCGAAAGTACAATTTGGATGATGATATTGTCTTCTTGGGCTATCTTCCTAAAAATGAGCTACCTTACCTCTATTATAACGCGGCGTTTCTAGTGTTCCCTTCGCTTTTTGAGGGTTTTGGGATACCTGCAATTGAAGCAATGCTTTCCTGTTGCCCGGTGATCTGTTCTAATACGACATCTCTGCCTGAGGTGGCAGGTGATGCGGCGCTTTATTTCGACCCGACTTCCCCTGATGACCTGTGCGATAAGATTCATCAACTGTTGACCAATGATGACCTGCGCCAGAACCTCATCGCGAAAGGCACCTTGCAGGCAAGTAAGTATTCCTGGGAAAAAACGGCCGTACAGAGTCTCTCCATCTTCCGGGGCATGCTCGCTTCGGGTAAGCCCGCGATTGCTACCCTGCCGCGCCTGAGCGTGATAACTCCCTCGTATAACCAGGGCCAATTCATCGAGGAAACTATCCTGAGTGTTTTGGGACAGGGATATTCGAACTTGGAGTATCTCGTCATGGATGGCGGCTCCAGCGACGAGACAGTCGAAATACTGAAGAAGTACGAAGATCGTCTCACCTGGGTTTCGGAAAAGGATGACGGTCAGGGGGACGCAGTCAATAAGGGTTTTCATACGGCGAGCGGCGAAATACTAGGCTGGCTTAACTCCGACGACACCTACTTACCGGGAGCTTTCGATAAGGTCATCAGCTATTTCGAGGCCCATCCGGATGTAGTCATGGTTTATGGCAATGCTTACTATACTGACAAGGACAGCATAATCACCAGCAGTTACCCTAGTGAGCCGTTCAATGCTCAGAGGCTTTCCGAGAACTGCTATATCTGCCAACCGTCCGTTTTCCTTCGTGCTTCGGTGTTGCATGAGGTAGGCGAACTCGATGTCAGTCTAAGGACCTGCATGGATTTTGAGTACTGGATCAGATTGTCAAAAGCGTTCACAGGCAGGATCGCCTTTCTAGACGATTATCTGGCCACTTCCCGAATGTACGAAGAGAATAAAACCCTTTCTTTGCGGGAAAAAGTATACGACGAGATTACGGTAACGGTTAAGAAACATTTCGGTTACGTGGCAGACTCATGGATGTACGGGTACATCGTCGATGTCATTGAGGGCGTGTTTTTATATAGTTTAAGCCCCCCCCTGCGTCCATTCAGGCGGTTGTTCTATTGGTATTACGTCCTCAGGTTCGCCCTGCACTTGAAAAGTGTCAACCCGATATCTGCAGCCGTACGCGTTCAGGAGCGCAAACATCATAACCAGGCTGACACCCGCTATCCAGACGGATGGGTGTCTGATGCCTGCAACATATCCCTGACCAAGAAGAAAAGGCATACGTCCTTAAAGGTGACCGGTAGAAATTTAAGTCCTTTTGATGAACCGCTTAAGATAGTAATCTCGGCATATGGACAGTTGCTCGCGGAGAAGTATATCGAGGAGAAAGGTGAATTCACTTTCGTCTTCCAACTCCCTGCTGGTTTGGTGGCGGAGCAGGTGTTGGACCTGCACTTTCTTGCCGGCAAAACCTTTGTCCCAAAGGATCTCGGCATTAATGATGATGCCAGGATGCTCTCTTTTATATTAGACAAAGTTGTCGCACTACCGTAAGACTGGAGACAGTTTTGACAAGAGTTCCGTTAGTTACTGTAATCACGCCTTCTTTTAATCAGGGGCGTTTCATAGAGCAAACCATTAAGAGCGTATTGTCGCAAGATTATCCGAATGTCGAGTATCTGGTGGTTGACGGCGGGTCGACAGATGAAACCTTGGGCGTTCTGAAAAGCTACGAAGGCCGATTGTCCTGGGTATCGGAGCGGGACGCCGGCCAGACCGATGCCATCAACAAAGGGCTAAAAAAATCACGCGGAGAAATTGTCTGTTGGCTTAATTCGGATGATACCTATGAACCGGGTGCAATTGCCAAGGCCGTTGATTATTTCAATGCCAACCCTGACGTGATGCTCCTTTATGGAGAGGGCAACGAAATTGCCGAGGACGGATCATTTCTGCACCGTTTCCCTGCAACGCAGAGGTTCGATCTCTGGACCCTCACCTATGTGCACGACTATATTCTGCAACCCACTACTTTCTTTAAAAAGGAAGTATTCGATACTATTGACTATCCGAAGGAGGAACTGCATTGGTGCATGGATTGGGACCTTTGGGTGAGAATCGGGCAAAATTTTGAGGTTGGTTATATAGATCAAGTCCTGGCTAATTCGAGAATCTACTCTGACACCAAGACAGGTTCTGGAGGCATTAAGCGTTTTAAAGAAATCGCAATGGTCATGAGATCGCACGGGAAAAAGCGTTTCCCACTCGGATACTTTCTTTACGGGGTGGATTCCATCGAAACAATCTGCAAAGGGAAATGGCCCTTCTTATATAATGTGATCAGCCCTTTTTTCTTTTATGCACGTAAAATACTCGGTGGCATACAGGCAAATTATCAAGGGGTATATGCTGACAAATGGCTTGGCCCAAAAGCATCCTTAATGTTGGCACAGGGGAAATGTACTAAAAAGATCCAGTTTGACATAGAAGTGCCATCTATTGAAAATCATTTACCTCTTGTGGCAAGAGTATGGATAAATGGTAAATTTACTCTCGAATCATTCATCAGCACTAGTGGCAGATCACATATAATTATCGAATCAAACATCATCAGCAGTAATGTTTTTGAGATTGAATTCAGATTCGACAAACATTTCAGTCCGGACAATGACCCGAGAAGATTGTCATGCTTGTTGCACGGGATAACGTACAATTCAGATTAGCACCTCAGATGGCCTGACGAGTCAAATTCGAACCATGTCCTGCCGGCACAAATTCTTAGGCTCCAAATGATAAGTATAATAACTCCTTCATATAATCAGGGCTCATATATCGAACAAACCATAAAAAGCGTGCTATTCCAGGGTTTTGCCGACTTTGAGCATATTATTGTCGACGGAGGATCTACTGATGATACTCTGAAAATCATTGGTAAATACCGGCACCTGATTGTGATCTGCGAACCGGACCGCGGCCAGGCCGACGCCGTCAACAAGGGCTTACGCGTTGCAAAAGGCGACATAATAGGTTGGCTGAACTCGGATGACACCTATTATCCAGGCGTTTTTGAAAGCGTCGTCAGGACCATCGACCCCGGTCGTGGTGTCTTCATCGCCATGGGGCGCTGCGCCTACATTGATGAAACTGGCAGGCCGACGGGCAGGGAGCATCCCAGTGAATTTTATTCTCATCGGCGTGTCGTCGAGATCTGGAAGAATTACACGATCCCCCAGCCGGCCGTTTTTTTACACAGAAGCGTTTACGAGCGCTGCGGTGGCCTTGATGAAAGCCTATACTTCGCGCTGGATTACGATTTGTTCCTGCGCTTCACAAGAGTGTTTACTATTTACCCCGTCAACGAACTCTGGGCGACGTACCGCATCCATACCGCCTCTAAAACGACTGAGATCTCTCAGGGTGACCTTTTGGAAAGGTCACTCTGCATCAGTAGACGTTACTGGGGTAGACCTACGACACTCTCTTACTGGAGATATTTTGGCTCCTTCTGTCTGTCCGGAGGACGGTTGGGAGTGGCGAGCCTGAAACAGGTGGATAAAGCTGTCGTTAACTTTCAGAGCGGAAATAGAGTTGCCTTCGTCTGGCACTCCGTTCTCTCAATTTTGCTGTTTGCTCCCACTTGGGTGCGACACTTGGTCCTACCTTCCTTGCTGCCGCGCCTGGATTCGTTCCGGCGTAGGAAGAACCTATGAGGGGCGCATGAATATCCTGATAGTTTCTCCATTCCTCCCATATCCTCTCGACCAAGGGGGGAAGATCCGCATCTTTAACCTGATCAAGTGCCTCTCCCGCTTGCATAGCGTCACCCTCGCAGCCATCGTGGACAATCGTGACGCGTCCGACCTGGGGCCGCTGAGGGAGATCTGTTCCTCGGTGATCCTAGTAGAGCGGCCGGCACGGCTCTGGTTGGACCGTTATGCTTTTTTCACGGGTTTCGCGCCGTACAACGTGATCCGCTACCGCTCCGCCGCCATGCGCCAGGAACTGAAGCGTCTACAACAAGTCTGCGCTTTCGATCTGGTCCAGATCGAGTTTACCATGATGTGGCAATACGCAGACCTGTTCCAGGGGACGCCAGTGACCCTCGACGCGCACAACATTGAATACAAAAATGTTCAGCAGATCGGTAGCTCGGTTACCAGCCTGCTCTGGCGCCAGATGTACCGTCTGGAGGAGATAAGACTTAAGGCGGTCGAGAAGCGGGCCTGGCAGCAGAGCGCACTTTGTTTCGCGGTATCCGACCGGGAACGCGACGAGATCGCCTCCTTTGTCGGGGATAGGGCCAACGTCGTCACTGCAACCAACGGCGTGGACCCGGAACGATTCGCCTTTAGCCCCAAGGGGCGGGCTGGGAAAAGAATCCTATTTCTTGGCGGTATGGACTACAGCCCCAACCTCGACGCAGCCAGGTACTTTTTAAACGAGGTTTTTCCTATTATCCGTCGGGAAGAACCGGAGGCCATCCTCATGCTGGTGGGAAGGGAACTGGGGAGGCTGGGAAACGACGCTCTCCAGCCGGGAGTGGAGTGCCACGAGAGTGTCCCCGAGGTGCTTCCCTGGTTCTATGCTGCGGACCTGCTCGCGGTGCCGCTGCGGCAGGGGGCCGGGACGCGCATTAAGGTGCTGGAGGCGATGGCTGCGGGACTCCCCGTGGTGACGACTTCCAAGGGGTGCGAAGGAATTGCCGTGGAGAACGGCCGGGAACTGTTGATCGCCGACGTGCCGGATAAATTCGCCGCAGCTGCACTCAGCCTGATGCGAAGTTCGCAACTGATGGACAGGCTCACCCGCAACGCTCGCAACCTGGTGGTGGAGCGTTATACCTGGGAGAGAGCAGCAAAGACCATCAGCGAGCAGTTCTGCTCTTGTTTCCAAGTACCGGCTAGGTCGGGGGGGGACTGATGGCGGATCACTTCTGTTACCAACAACAATCCGCGATCGTATTGGCAGTAAAGGCCGGATTATAAAGTTCGGGCTGAGGGTTTTTCGAGTACTAGCGCCCGAAGTGGGTAGTTTAGCACAGAACCAAAATTAGTCTTCATGTCTGGCAGATCTTGCCCATTGAGTCGGCAGGCGACAATGCTGGCTTTGAGGCCTATTTCGGCGGCTATACGTATGACGCGCCGATCCAAGGCCTCGATGTTGTAGAACCTGGCGAAATGACCGTCTTCATCCGCTCCAGGAATAGAAGCCGAAGGGTCAAAAATGAGTGTTGCTGCTGGATCAAAGGTGCTGCTTTTGGGAATATTCCAGCATTCGATAAAATGCTGAGTCGCAAAAAGTGGGATGAGGCAGGCTACACCGCCTGGCCTGAGCAGACGGCCGATTTCCCGGATTGCGTTGGAATCACTTTCTCCCTGAAAATGTTCAAAAGCATGATGGCAAGCAATTCGATCAAGAGACTCATCAGGGATCTGAATTTCGCCGGCATCGCCGCCTACTACTGTTATTTTGTCGCTGTTCGTCATGACACCTTCAAAAATATGATCACTAAGGTAGAGATGTGTGCAACCCCGAATTCGGCGCAAAGCAGTGAGGTAAACTGAGCGCCCGCCTGCGAGATCCATAACGTGATGTTCAGGTTGCGGATTGAGGATTTTGAACGAAAAAAAGAACTCCAGCGCCTTCTTGTGAGCCGGCATGACCGGGAATGGCACCTGTCCGGTAAGGACATAGTCAGAAAATTCCGTAATATCGCAATCGACAATCTTCTGCGGGAAATAAGCCTCAAGTTCCGTGTGGGATAGAGGGTGTGTTGAAACGTCTATAACTTCATTCCATTTCTTATCGGTATTACTCATAAGCGGGTGACTCCAATGGTGGAATTGGGGGGCAGTGAAGAAACTTCGTAGATTTTTAACTCTAATGTCGGACAGTTGCGGAGCAATCCGTCGGTTCCATACCTATCTCAGCATCGCTCACCGGAACTGAGTATCCCTATTTGATTTCGATAATGAGGCCGAGATTCCTGTCGTCGGTACTGATGCCAAGCTTTTTTGGATTGAAGGTCTTATTCACATTAAATTGTATGCTAACAGCTTTACTCTCGTCTGCTGAAGCCAAAGGCAGTTCGAAATCAAACGGACCAGACTTTTTCAATGTAGTTTGAATAATGACCTTTGCGTCCCTTTTGATTGTTAATGCCAGTGGTACCAAGTTTCCTTGGGCAGAGCATTTAAGATGATAAATTTTACCAGGCACTGGAATATGAATAGTGCATTTTGCCTTATCGCTAATCCATCCATCACTCCACTTTCCGTCCCAATCAAATTCGGGCCATGGGTTTAGAACTTGATATAGCTTGAAAGACTTTGAGAATGTTTGAATCTCAGGGAGCGAAAAAGTGGACTTAAAGCCGAGATATTGACGCTCTACTCTACTATCAGCGATGCTTTGCAGTTTGTAACTGTTAGTTTTATAAACGGATCCGCGGTCGTTTGTAGACGGACTTACTCCCCTGAGAAACCAGTAGGATTGGGTTGTGCCCGGGAGGGCCAATACGAAGTCGTTTTTTCTCGGTGCCCTGGATGATTTATCTGGGATTGCTGTGATATTATAGAGTTTAATCGTATCGGCATCTGCAGGTGTGTTGTCGAGAATATCCCGCACTCCAACGACCTGAAGATCGTCTCTACCAAATAAGTCATGAATCAGATGGTTTGATTGGACAATAGGCTCTGCGTAAAATGGCCATTCCTCGACGACCAACCGCTCCCCTGATTTGGCCTTGAGCACGTAGTTTTCAATGGCCTCGCTGTAAATCACACTTTGAGACTTCTGGATACTTGCTATGTACGAAAAATACGGAATCGAATAAATTCGACTAACCAGCAAGAGTGCCGATGCCGTGTATGCAATTATCTTAAGTCTGGGGACATTGACAAACGAATGTATGGTGGTCACAGCCACGATAGCGAAAAAAAATGCAGGAAGAAGTAAATAATAACCCGTCGGCCATCTCCATACTAATTGCCCTGCCAAATATACCAATCCCGTCAGAAATATCGATGTCACCGTTATTCGGTGCCGCGGACAAGATTCATGTCTTTTCAGAAGGTATAAAATAGTCAACACTGTCGCTGCTATAGCCTCCGCCACTATGTCAGGCTGTTGCAACAAGTAAAACTTTAAGTTAAGCAGTACTAGTGGCAGGTCTATTTTGAAGCTCGTGTAGAGACTTAAACCGTTAACCGGCCTGAGAATATAGAAAAGTGTTCGAGCAGAAAGTATAGAAACTGAGGATATTAAAAATACAATAAGGCAGGGCCTGACATTAAGTCGGCATGAAGGCCTCAATACTTGATTGTAAAATATTGTGAAAAAAAGGCAGGAAAAAGTAAATAACAAAAATATCGCTGCAGTTTCTTTGGTTAAAGTCGCAATAAACGCCAGCGAGGCTATCGAAATGCAAGTTGCCCAACTACAAAATACTCTCTTAGAACCGTTTTTTTCGATGTAAATGATAGATAGATAAATCCCTGCAAGAACATAGAGCAGAATCTTTGGTTCGGCTTTACTCAAGGTATACGCGTTTTCCGCTACAGGTGAAGCCGTTAGGGCCAGCAATGCGGCTAAAATACCACTGGTGTTAGAACTGGTTAATTTTTTGACTATCTGGTAAGTGAGCACTAGGCTGCATAAGAAAAATACGGCCTGTATAAAGTAGAATATTGAAAGATCAACACCGAATAACTTGAATAAAAGACCGTAATAAAGCCAATAGAACGGGAAATAACGGCCCGAAAAGGCGTCAGGTCGGGGGAAATGTGGATCTGTTGCTAACGATTTAGCAATACGAAGAGATGACGGATCATCCAGATAGAATATGCTGGGATTGAGTGCCGAAGGCAAAATAAAGATAGCCCACGCCAACACTATGATTAAGAGTGGTAGGATTGAAGTCTTGAGTTTTTGCACTGAAATTGCTGAGGGTATCAATTTCATTTTTTTACACATCTTACACATGTATTAAGCATGCACGGCCCCAAGACCTTTCCGAATTTATCGAAATAACTCAGCAACGGAAGAGTGAACGGTAGGACGAAGGGGAATAGGTGGATGCCTTTGATTTCAACTAACGAGAAACCGGCCTCACACAGCCATTTTTGCAATTCAAACCAGCCTACCCAGTTTTCGTATCCTTCATACGGCCTTAAGTGGAGTATATTGGCGATAACAATAGCTGGATGCCAGATCTTATTGGGAACGGTAAGAATAAGAACCCCATCCTTTTTCAGGACGCGATGCATTTCCTGAATGGCTTTTCGGGGGTCAGGAGTATGCTCTATGACCTCGGTTGATATAACAATATCGAACTGCTCTTTGTCCAGTGGAATGTCCAGAACACTACCGACAATCCGCCTGCTGTTACACTTTTTAGCAACTTGGGCCAGGATGCTTTCGCCGACATCAAGAGACACGACCTGTGCGCCTCTCTGCGTCGCCGCTCTGCTAAACCAACCAGTACCGCTGCCTGCGTCCAGCAAATGTTTGCCCTTAAGGTCTTCAGTCAATAACTCCTCAAAGATGACCTGTAATCTCTTGTTAGTGTCATACATGTTCATTTTGCTGTCAAACTGATCAGCAAACCTATCATAAAAGAGCATCTTTTCTTTCTTGTCGTCATTCATGTATTATCCTCTGGAAACAATTAATATACCAATGGAAATTAAACCCATTCCGGCAATCCTCGTGTAACTAAGATGCTCATTTAAAATAAATGAAGAGAATACACTGATAAATATAAATAATGCTGCGCTTGCCACAGGAAATGCATAGCTCAATTCATTTTTTTTAAGTATTTTTAGCCATAGAATAAAACTAAAGCCGTACAGGCAGATACCTACAATTAGCGTTGGTGATTGAATGGCAACAAAATAGCTTGATGTGGCATTGAGACATTTTTTGATCAGGGTGAGGCCCAGGCTGCCACAGATAGCGTAGGCGAGCATAAAAGAAATCGAATTCATTTTGGATCCATATTTTGATGAACATTGCGCACGATATATATCGGCCGAGCCTTAGTTTCCGTGTAAATTCTATTGAGGTATTCCCCGATGACTCCCAAGCTTAGTAGTTGGACCCCCCCAAGAAACAAGACAGTGACAAGCACTGAAGTCCAGCCTGGCAATGTTTCGTTGGTAAACAACCTCATGTATATCGCATAGGCCGCATAAACAAAACTGGAAATTGAGACTATTACTCCAAAAAAGGTTGATAGGTGTAGTGGAAATGCGGAAAAAGAAGTGATGCCATCAAATGCAAACTTAATCATTTTCCAGAGGGTGTATTTGGAGATGCCTTCCCGTCTTGGGGCTGCGTTGTAATGGACTGCATATTGCTTAAATCCCAACCATACCACCAGGCCGCGCAAGAATTTCGTACTCTCTTTTAGGGTTCTGAATTCTTGTACAACGGCCTTATCCATCAGTCTGAAATCTGCAGAATTTTCTGGAATATTGATTTTAGTAAGAGCGTTTATTAATTTATAAAACAGACTTGCCGTGATCTTCTTGAATCGTGAGGTTCCTGGCGAGTTACTTCGCACCGTATATACTATGTCGTAGCCCTGCTTCCACTTGTTGACCAATTCTGGTATTAATTGTGGCGGATGCTGCATATCGGCATCCATCATTATTACCGCATCGCCTGAGGCATAATCTAAACCTGCACAGATGGCAGCCTGATGCCCAAAGTTTCGTGACAACTCCAATAACTTCACTCGTAGGTCGGATTTAATTATGTCTTTCAATAGTGACTGCGTATTATCAGTACTCCCGTCATCCACAAAAATGATTTCATAGTCCATATCAATACTCTGCATTACCGAATTTAAGTCACCATACATTAGACTTATATTCCCTTCCTCGTTGAAGCATGGCAATATAATTGACAAAAGCATTGATTAATCGTCCTTTGTATTAAAAGGGATTTCGATGTAAGGCTTCGAATTGAAACAAACGTCATGTGAAAAGCATGCCCGCAGGGGCTAGGCATTCGTTCACTGAAAGCTATCATGATTTCACATTACATGCACCTTCAAAAAATAGATTTGTTAATTGACGCGTGTATTTTCCTTTCACCACTAGAATGAGAACCCAAAAATGTAGGCGTGTGGAGGCCTGTGATGTCCACCATAATACCGGAGTGTGGGGTCAGGGGGGAATGGCGCTAGTTTTAGGGCAATGGTGGAAAAAAATGTGGCAGATCTAGGCATATAGTATTCGTATTTTCTAATTAAATATGCAAGTATGCGCCATGCGACCACTGACCAATACCACGCCCTTACTCCCTGGTTTCAGCTGCCACATTTGGCGCAAAAAACCTCTTTCCGCTCAACAAAAACTCGCTAAAGAGCTCGCCGTACTGCAAGAGAAATCCTTTAAGCAGATTGGCGAGATCTTCGAAAAATTCGTCCCTCGCAAACAGGAACGATCTGGTGCCATGAGTCGCACCGTGGGGGGGATGAGAACGAAAACTGCAGGCTATTCCGGGTCACAGGGCAAAAACAACAAAAGGCGGCCGGCAATCTGCCGGCGCCTTTTTTTGAGCTTTCCGCGCTTGGGAGACCGAACCTACAGCGCGATGATGCTTACCGGCTCGGACCAGGGGCCGGTTCCGTTGGCGCCGTGGAACCGGACGCAGATGTAATACTTCGTCCCGGGCACCACACCTTCAATCTGCATCTGCCGGCAGCTGATGTGATGACCGCCATTCTGCCAGGCGGCCTCGTTATTCGGGTCGGTGCTGTAGCGCAGTTCATAGGATTCCTTCCCCCCATGCTTTTGCGTGGCGCGGGGTCTGGCATGCAATTGTGCAATTGGAGTGCGGGGGGGCATGCTGCTTATTCCGTTGATGCCGACCGATGGCCCTGAGGTTGTGCCGACCGGCGCTACGCTGGCAGTGCTCAGGGTCAGGCATGGTGCGCCGGTTACGGCTCACGCCAAACCGCATCACCCTTCCAATGAGCGGCGTAAATCCTTCGTCAAGCGGAAGAGGTGCAGCGGATCAGTCGGCGAAGTGCAATATAGGTTTGTGCGCCGTTGGCTTGCTGATTTCCCAAGGCAAAGCGCTTGAGAAAGCGGTCAAGCTCCTCTCTCACACAGGTAAACCCGTCAATGGGATGGTCACGGCGCAACTTCTCGATTCTAAAACCGCTCGTCATCTGGCCACGGGTGGGTCAAAAGGGCTTGTTTCACGGAACAGCCGTTGAAGCTGGGACACACTACGCGGCGGAGCATCGAGCGCGGCCATGAATTCCTCCCACTGCTCGGCACTGAGTTCAAAGTGGTGCCGCTCGGTGAGGGTTTCAGCGGCACGCTCCAGCGCGCTATTCAGCACGAACTGGCTAACGGAACAGCGCGCCTCATGTGCGGCGGCGTTCAAAGTCTGCTTCGCTTCCGGAGACAAGCGTAAATCGAGCTTGCTCGTGCGAGTCGGCCGGGTTGTCATTGATCGAGTTGTCATGGTTCCCTCCATTTCGCCAATAATAGCCTGTTTGCCCGACATTGTCGTAACCTTTTTTGCTCGCCACTGACTTCACAATTGTTGACAGGTGAGGCGTTAGGCATAATTAGCATGGGGGGGCGCGGAGTCAGGCATGCAAACGTGCAAATCTGGGGAACAGGGCTCATGGGAATGGCATTTAGGGAGCTGATCCGTACTGGCGCTGAGTCCGGCAGGCAAATAAAAGGACCTTACAGCTAGGCTGTAAGGTCCTTTTGAGTTGTAGCCGGTACTAATGGTGCAGCGCCGGTAAGGGCGATTACGGTTTGATCGCTATCTTGCTGGCGAACAGTACGCCGCCGGTCAGGGTGCCTTCCACTTCGACATGCTTCCCGTTGGCAAGCCCGGCAAGCGACAGGTTTCCTGCATTTATCGACTGGCCGCTCACCTTGAAGGTGTTGGCGCCCGTGAAGAGACTCACGAAACCCTCGAACTCGAGCTTGTCTCCTTCGACCCCCTTGGCGTCTTCCTGGTTAGCCTCAATCTTGGTAGCTGCCAGTGTGGGAGAGGCGCCGGCAGTGTATCCGGACCCGATTCCCTTCACTTCCACAAAGGTCCCTACGGTGAGCCCGCCCGACGCGATGTCATGCAGGGTTGCGCCTGCGGTGTTCACGGTCAGGGCGTTGATGGAGATGGTGTTTGCCGCCGGACCCACGGCGGTTATGGTGCCCTTCAACTCAAGCTTGTCGGTGGCCAATAGCGGCGGGGCGCTTTCCTTTTGGATGAAGGTCGCCCGAACGACGCCGTTGGCATCGGTAAAACCGCTTACCTCGATCCTGGAGCCGGCTGGAAGTTGAGTGCCCAGCTGCGGAACGATTTGCGCCGCCGTGCTGAAATTGCCGAACCCCGACAGGCGGGTCTTGCCCGAGGCGATGTCGGCCGCGGTCGTGTTGAGAGCGACGGTCTGGCCCAAGGCCTGGAACTGGGTGGCGCCGTTAGCCGGGGTGACGTCCACCGGGCCTTCCAGGTTGTCCTCGAGTTCGACCTCGCTCGCCGTCCCCTTGTGATTGACGTCGTCGCTGATGCTCCCCTTGATGTTAACGACCATGCCGGGTCTGAAGGCCGCTTCGGCGAGATCGGAAACAGAGTCGGACCCCTTGTTGTCGCTCTTTTTGGCGCCGGTTATCTGATACTCCACGCCGTTTACGAAGATGCTCCCCAGGGCAGTGATGGTGCCGCGTGCGGCTACCGCACTGCCCGAAGTTGTGCCGCTTGAGCTTGAGCTGCCGCCGCAGGCGTAAAGGGTCAGGGAGGCCATCGAGAGTGCTGCCAGTAAGAGTAAAAATTTAGTTTTCATGCTTCACTCCTTTTCATTGCAATAGTGTGGTCCGCCGCTTTCCCCGGGTGCCGTTCGCCTAGGGGTAGAGGCTTCGCTTCAGACACGGCAATCAAATAGCACGGTCCGTGCCAGACAGGTTTAGCGTGAGAACTGGCGTTTAGGGCTTTAACCAGGTAACGGATGGGTGATTGAATTCGGGCGAACCTGTAGATGTATTACCTACAAAGCCAGAGGATAATCCCTAGGTTATGCTTGGTATAACGAAAACCGGCAGTGCAAAAATACTGGCAGGGGGGGACCCAGGAAACCCTGCCCAGGGGGACGCTCGTGCCTATCCGGGTAACAGGGCAAACAAAAAAAGGCGCCCGGCAATCTGCCTAGCCGGTTACTTAATCTGTTGAAATGTTGTCGATCTTTGAAATGTTTAGTTTATCAGTATGTTATAACCGATCCGAATGCTTAAGAAAATTCTGGCGATCGTTGTAACAGGCTAAAACACACAGCATTTCTAAATCATCAACAGATTAAGTAACCGGCTAGGGCAATCTGCCGGCGCCTTTTTTTGAACTTTCCGCGCTGGGGAGTCCCACCCACCCTACAGCGCGATGATGCTTACCGGCTCGGACCAGGGGCTGGTTCCGTTGGCGCCGTGGAACCGGATGCAGATGTAGTACTTCGTCCCGGGCACCACCCCTTCAATCAGCATCTGCCGGCAGGTGGTGTGATGACCGCCTTCCTTCCAGGCGGCCTCGTTATTCGGGTCGGTGCTGTAGCGCAGTTCAAAGGATCCCTTCTTCCCCATGCCTTTGCAAGAGACAAGGAGCTTCCCCGTTGTTCCGTGCGCCACCTTGACCCCTTCCGGCACAGGGGTCCCGGCTTTGCTGGAGGCGTTGTACTTGATATTTTTCTTCTTGGGGTCCAACCCGGCATTCTGCAGCAGGCTGGGGTCGTTGCGGTGCTTGGAACGCATGACGATGAAATGCCCCCAGATCTCCACCTGCTCCTGCACGCCTTGCCGTTTGTTGAGGCTGTCCGCCATCCAGAACCGGTCCTTGTTCGCCGCAGCCTGCACCGAGACAGCCAGGTCCTGGTTCAGGCCCTTGATAAGCACGGGCCCTCCCACCTCCTCGGGCAGGTCCTGCAGTCCGGGATGTGCGAGACCCAGCTCGACAATGGTCCCGACCTTGAAGATGAAGTCGGGGTGACTTAAATCCCGAAGCGATTGGTAATCGAAATAATCCATAACTGAGGTCACGTCCTGCCCCCTTTTCCGCGGTTATTTTGTACGGCGTTTTCGTGGTGATCCCTGAACTCTCCGAAAGCGTAGCAGATTGATTATATATTACAAATGTATATTTAAAAAAATGTAATATTTATTCCAGGAACCTTCTGCGAGACTTCGGGTCAGCCCGGCGTATCCAGCCGCAGGCACCTCCCGAGTCTCCCCGGGTAATGCGGCAATTGTTCCGATTGCGGTGCGGTCGGCAGATTCGCTTTGGCAATCGTGCAGGTGCCGGGGAGTTTTGTGACTTCGTTTTGTCAATCGTGCAGGTGCCGGGGAGTTTTGTGACTTCGTTTTGTCAATCGTGCAGGTGCCGGGGAGTTTTGTGACTTCGCTTTGTCAATCGTGCAGGTGCCGGGGAGTTTTGTGACTTCGCTTTGTCAATCGTGCAGGTGCCGGGGAATTTTGTGACTTCGCTTTGGCAATTGTGCAGGTGCCTGGGAGTTTTGTGACTTCGCTTTGGCAATCGTGCAGGTGCCGTGGAGTTTTGTACTTTCGCTTCGGCAATTGTGCAGGTGCCGGGGAGTTTTGTGACTTCACTTCGGGAATCGTGCAGGTGTCGGGAAATTTTGTGCCTTCGCTTTGGCAATCGTGCAGGTGCCGGGGAGCCTGGTACCTTCGCCTTGGCAATCGTGCAGAGTCGGGGGGCTGTGAGCATCCGGAACCGCGACCGGGCAGATGGGGGGAGAGATCGGTAGGACTTAATTGTGTCTTGACTTAAAGCGGCGCTCCTATTATTCTTACCCGTCATTAATGCCAACCGTTTTGACTAACAGCCCAGAATATTCCCCCTTTTCATTGAATCTCGCTGCTGCACCTTTTCCGGCGCCTGTTTGAGCCATCCCGTTAAGAGTGCTGAAAGGAATCCGGCATCATGACCACTACCCGGCTCTGCAACCTCGTCGCTGCCATAGTGCTGGTTTTGACCATTGCGGCCTACGCAAACAGCTTTCACAACTCCTTCCACTTCGATGATTCCCACACGATAGTCAACAATCTCTACCTGAGAAACATCGCGAACCTCCCGCTTTTCTTCCGTGACGGTACTACGTCCAGTTCGCTCCCCACCAACCAGTCCTACCGTCCCGTGGTCACGGCCTCCCTCGCCATCGACTACTGGCTCGGCCGTGGGCTGGATGACACCTTCTACTTCCACCTCTCCATGTTCGCCCTCTTCCTCCTGCAGGGGGGGCTCATGTACCTGCTCTACCGAAAGGTGTTCGGTGCGGAACACCGGGGGAGTTCCGCCGCGCTGGCGGCGCTCCTGGGCGCGGGCGCTTACCTTTTGCACCCGGCCAACGCGGAGACCATCAACTACATCATCTCCCGCTCGGACTCCTACTCGACCTTCTGCATCGTACTTGCCCTGGTGCTTTACCTGTACTCGCCCTTCTGCCGGCGCTGGCAGCTCTACCTGGTCCCGGTGGCCCTCGGCACCCTGACTAAGCCGATCGCCGGCATCTTCCCGTTTCTGCTGGTCGGCTACCTCTTCCTCTTCGAGGAAAAGGGGTCCCTGACCGGGCTTTTCAGCGGTAAGGGAGGCGCCGGGCTGCTGGGCGCCCTGAAGAAGGGGGCGCCGGCGCTGCTCTTCACGGTCGGTATGCTGGCCTTCGTCAAGAGGATGGACCCTCCCACCTGGGTCGCGGGCGGCGCTTCCAAGTTCGGGTACCTGATCACCCAGCCCTATGTGGTCCTGAAATACTTCCTCTCCTTTTTCCTCCCGGTATCCCTGAGCGCCGACACGGACCTTGCCCCCTTCACCTCCGTCGAGGACCCCCGCTTTGCCTACGGAATCCTGTTCCTGGCGGCGCTGCTTGTGACCTGCGTCCTCACCTCGCATTACCAAAGGCTTCGTCCGATCTGCTTCGGCCTGGGCTGGTTCTTCCTGACACTGGTGCCGACGAGCCTCATCCCGCTTGCCGAGGTGATGAACGACCACCGGGTCTTTCTCCCCTACGTCGGACTCATGATGGCCAGCGCCTGGTCGGCAAGCCTCCTCGTGGAGTCTGCCCGGCAGCGCTTCCCGCGCTCCCGACTGGTGCCGGCGCTCTCCCTCGCAGTCATTACGCTACTCCTCGCGGCCGGTTGTTACGGGACGCGTCAACGCTGCGCGGTCTGGAAGTCGGATGAGACCCTCTGGAAAGACGTGACCGAGAAGAGCCCGGAAAACGGGCGGGGGATGATGAACTACGGCCTGGCGCTGATGGCGAAGGGGGACTACCCGCAAGCGGAGCGCTACTTTCTGCGGGCGCTGGAATTAACCCCGAACTACTGGACCCTGCACACCAACATGGGGGTGCTGTGCGCGGCCACCGGGAGGTTGGAGCCGGCCGAGGCTTATTTCAAGGAGGGGATCGCCCTGCAGCCGCTGGTGCCCGGTCCCTATTTCTTCTACGCCCGCTTCCTGAAGGCGCGCGGCCGCTACCCAGAGGCGATCGCGAACCTGGGAAAATGCCTGCAGCTTTCCCCTGCCTTTCTGGAGGGGCGCTACCTGCTTTTCGGGTGCTACCTGAACCTGGGGCAAATGGACCGGGCCACGGCGGGCGCCGAGGAGACTCTGCGCCTGGTCCCGGGCGACGGGCGGGCGACGGCGCTCCTGGCGAACCTGCGCAGCGGCAGGTCCAAAGCCGAGATCCTGGCCGCGGCCGAGAGTCCCCCGGGGACCCCGGAATACTTCCTGAACCTGAGCCTGGGGCACTACCGGGAGCGGGACTACGCCAAATGCGTCGCCGCGGCGCAGCGTGCCTTGGAACTACACCCCGGCTGGGACCTGGCCTACAACAACATCTGCTCGGGCTATCTTGCGCTCGGGAACTGGGACGGGGCGGTCGAGGCGGGGAGTAAGGCGGTAAGCCTCAACCCGGCCAATGCGATCGCCGCCGCCAACCTGGCGCGCGCCAGGGCGCACGGTCGAATCCCGGCGGCTGTTCCCAGCGCGACTCCCGCCGCTGGCAGGACGGCGGAAGAGCTCCTGGACCTGAGCCTCTCGTTTTACCAGGCGAAGGAGTATCGCAAATCGATCGAGGCGGCGCAGCTAGCCCTGGTTAGGAAGCCGGACTACGACGCCGCCTTCAACAACATCTGCGCCGCATACAACGCTTTGGAACAGTGGGACAAGGCCATTGCCGCGGGCGAGAAGGCCGTGCGGCTTAACTCGACCAGTCAATTGGCCAAAAATAACCTCTCCTGGGCGAGGAGCCAGAAGGCGGCAACGGAAAGGGCCGGCAAAGAGGGGGCTCCCGGCAAGTAGGTGTGGACAACTATTTAGCACCCTGCCTTCCCCCCCGACTCCGGGGTGCCTGGTTACCCCATGCCTACCCCGACCCTCCCCTTGAAGGGGAGGGAGAGTTTCTAAAAACAACAACCAGCCCTAACAGCGCCATGAAATAGGGGGAAAGCCGAACCTAGAGAAGCAGGGGGGGATTTGCCCGGGCTAAAGACCCCCCTGTCTCGCGACGCGAGCCTTCCCCCCTGTTACCACAGGGGGGACTCAACGACGCCAAGCCCTCGACTTAACGGCGGTGCTCCCTCCCACTCCGGGATAGGGGACGTTTGGACTCGCCTGGACTTACTCGGAAGCTTTTTAGTGAGGAATGCCGATGATCGTCGCGCTCATCCCAGGGTTTAACCCCTCTGCTCAACTGGTACCCCTGGTGCGTGAACTGGCCGACAGCGGCGTTTTCGGCGCGGTCGTGGTGATAAACGACGGCAGCGCCCCGGAATGCGCCGGCATCTTCGGGGAAATCGCCCGGTTCGACCGGGTCTACGTGCTGCCCCACGCGGTAAACCTCGGCAAAGGGGCGGCGCTTAAAACCGGCTTGAACCATATCTACTGCTTCTTCCCCGATCTTTCCGGGGTCGTGGTAGTAGATGCCGACGGGCAGCACCTTCCGGCCGACGCCGTCAAGGTCGCCAAGGCTCTGGAAAAGCAGCCGGAGTGCCTCGTTATGGGCGCGCGCGCCTTCGACGGCACGGTCCCCTGGCGCAGCCGCTTCGGCAACTCCTTCACCCGGACCGTCTTCCGGCTCCTCACCGGGAAAAGGCTCTCGGACACCCAGTCGGGGCTCAGGGGGATTCCGGGATCAATGATCCCGATGCTCCTGAAGCTCGCTGCCAACGGCTACGAGTTCGAGCTCGACATGCTTTTGAGCTGCAAGTACACCGGCCGGACCATCATCGAGGAGCCGATCCGGACCGTCTATCTTGAGGGGAACAAATCCTCGCATTTCAATCCGATCCTCGACTCCATGAGGATCTATTTCGTCCTCTTCCGGTTCGCGCTGGCCTCGCTGCTCTCCGCCGTCATCGACTACAGCGTATTTCTCTTCGTCTATAACCTGAGCGCCAGTATCTCCGCCAGCCAGGCAGCGGCCCGGCTGGTTTCCATGGGGTTCAATTACTCGGCGGTAAAAAGGGCCGTGTTTTATTCCGACCAGAAGGCTTCCACCACCTTCCCGAAGTACCTCGCGCTGGTCTTAGTTTCCGGGTTGGTCTCCTACCTGCTCATCGAGGGGCTGGTGCTGTATCTCCCGGTCCCCGTCGTGGCCGCCAAGGTAATCGCCGAATCGGCCGTTTTTCTGGCAAATTTCGCGATACAGCGCGACTTCATCTTCGTTCCGAAAAAGGCCGCACAGGCGGGGTGAGTTTTCCACCCTCAAATCCTTCACTCCCCTCTCGTAGAGACGCATTGCATGCGTCTCCCTCATGCTGTCTCACCTGGTTCAACCAGGGGGCGGCAGCGCTGAGACGCATGCAATGCGTCTCTACCTTGGGCATTGACTCACATCTTGGCAACTCCGGGCGCGACTCCAGCATGGGTGCTGGCTGTGTCTGGAGAAGAAATCATCAGGATGAGGCAAGGGGATGCTGCCTTTTCGTTTCGAACTGCCGCCGTGGTAAAACTGCAACGTTACATCATGCTCTGGGAGGATGTCTGCAGGGCTTGGTGGGTTTTTGTAGGAAGTTGAAGAGAGCCGGCCAGGTGGTTTCACCGTTGGATGTCACCCTTCCAAGGAGCGGCGTAAATCCTTCGTCAAGCGGAAGAGGTGCAGCGGATCAGTCGGCGGAGTGCAATATAGGTTTGTGCGGCATTGGCTTGCTGATTTCCCAGGGCAAAGCGCTTGAGAAAGCGGTCAAGCTCCTCTCTCCCGCAGGTAAACCTGTCAATGGGATGGTCACGCCGCAAGTTCTTGAGTCTAAAACCGCTCGTCATCTGGCCACGGGTGGGTCAAAAGGGCTCGTTTCACGGAACAGCCGTTGAAGCTGGGGCACACTGCGCGGCGGGGCATCGAGTGCGGCCATGAATTCCTCCCACTGCTCGGTACTGAGTTCAAAGTGGTGCCGCTCGGTGAGGGTTTCAGCGGCACGCTCCAGCGCGCTATTCAGCACGAACTGGCTAACGGAACAGCGCACCTCATGTGCGGGGGCGTTCAAAGTCTGCTCCGCTTCCGGAGACAAGCGTAAATCAAGCTTGCTCGTGCGAATAGGCCGGGTTGTCGTTGGTCGAGTTGTCATGGTTCCCTCCATGTCGGCAATACTAGCCCATTTACCCGAGATTGTCGTAACCTTTTTTGCTCGCTACTGACTTCACAATTGTTGACAGGTGAGGCGTCAGGCATGCGTTCGAACAACTAGCATGGGGGCGCGGAGTCAGGCATGCAATCGTGCAAATCTGGGGAACAGGGCAAACTAAAAAGGCGCCCGGCAATCTGCCCGGCGCCTTTTTTTTGAGCTTTGGCAGACCGATCCTACAGCGCGATGATGCTTACCGGCTCGGACCAGGGACCGGTTCCGTTGGCGCCGTGGAACCGGACGCAGATGTAATACTTCGTCCCGGGCACCACCCCTTCAATTACCATCTGCCGGCAGCTGATGTGATGATCGCCATTCTGCCAGGCTGCCTCGTTATTCGGGTCGGTGCTGTAGCGCAGTTCAAAGGATCCCTTCCCTCCCATGCTTTTGCAAGAGATGAGGAGCTTCCCCGTGGTTCCGTGCGCCACCTTTACATTTTCCGGCACAGGTGTTCCGGCTTTGCTGCTGGCGTTGTTCTTGACACTTTTCTTCTTCGGGTCCAACCCGGCATTCTGCAAAAGGCTGGGGTCGTTGCGGTGCTTGGAACGCATGACCATGAACTGCCCCCAGATCTCCACCTGCTCCTGAACGCCTTGCCGTTTGGTGAGGCTGTCCGCCATCCAGAACCGGTCCTTGTTCGCCGCAGCCTGCACCGAGACAGCCAGTTCCTGGTTCAGGCCCTTGA
>Ga0209123_1000757_pt1 | contig 37645 bp, 29 predicted proteins | sample BarGraIncu00431A_FD_184500 | JGI IMG/M metagenome (GOLD analysis project Ga0209123, IMG submission 184500) | Arctic peat soil microbial communities from Barrow, Alaska, USA - Barrow Graham LP Incubations 004-31A (SPAdes) (version 2) | ecosystem: Environmental > Terrestrial > Soil > Wetlands >... | reverse complement strand
TCGATAACCACTCTCTCTCATTGCCTGATTGCATGCCTGACCCTCCTTGAATTGTACTTCGCCTCCCTGTTTCCTGTTCAGGGCAATTGCCCTCTCGACGCTTGAACTCTTTCTACTGGCTAGGTGAAAACCCTAACCGCCTCGGTATTATTTTCAACTAACGTTACGGCAAGATCAGACCTCTTTGAGTTTTGGTAATCATGTTTATTGCCGGACCGGGGTCAAAGGACTTTGGCAAGGTTTGGAAAGAAGTTACATTGAATCAGCATTATAGCTGGTTGGCGTGGCCATGCCCGACGGTACTGGGCGCGCGATGATTTATTTAACTTAGTACCTGATAACGGGGCGCCGACAGTATGTATAGTGCTAAAAGAGTTGAGTTTATTTCTTGAGTATCCTAAGGTGGAGTCGTTGCAGCTGTCTGGCAATTTCAGTATTGCCACTGATACAGTGGAAAGCACGGTTTGTCGGCCGCATCATGCAACCGACGGAGCCTGACATCGGGAAGAAGAGGAAGCTGCATGACTGCGACTGACAGACCCACCGAAGAGCTACTGAGGGAAATAGCAGACCTGCGTGCTCGCCTGCGGGAGGCCGAGGAGCGCGGGCTCGGCGTTTGCCTGAGCGACCTGTCACAACGAAAGCAAAATGAAGACCTCGCGGACCCCGTAGATTATCGCTTCCTGGAAATGAACAGGGAGCTTTCGGAGAGCGAGGCTCGCTTGCAAAGCGCCAATGACGAGCTGCTTTGCGCCAACCTGGGGCTTAAGAAAGCCTATGAGGAGCTCCAGTTCCAGGGCGAGGAGATTCAGGCGCAGACCGAGGAGCTTCAGGAACAAAACCGGGAGCTGGCGAGGCTTTGGGACATCTCCAGCAGGGCGGAAAGCGCCCTTTTGGAATTGAACGAGGAGCTTGAGAGCCGGGTAGCGCGGCGCACCGCGGAACTGGCTGACAATGTCGAGAGTCTGAAGCTCGAAATCGGCGTGCGGGAAAGCGCTCAAAAGGCCCTTCTGGAGGAGACCGCAGGGCGCCTTCTTGCGGTCGAGTCCCTGCGGGAAAAGGAGCAGATACTGATCCAGCAAAGCCGTCTGGCCGCGATGGGGGAAATGATCAACAACATCGCCCACCAGTGGCGCCAGCCGCTGAACACGCTGGGTCTCACCATTCAGGCCGTTCAGATGCATCATGAGTTTGATGAACTCACCAAGGAGGTCATGGAGCAAAGCGTGAGGACTTCGATGACCCTCATCCAGCACATGTCGCAAACCATTGATGATTTCCGAAACTACTTCAAGCCCGAGCAAACGATGGTGGATTTCAGGGTGAGCCAGGTTATTTCCAGCACCCTGGCGATCATCGAGGGGAGTTTTAAGCACGAGAACGTTGCCGTGGAAGTGGCTGAAAGAGACGATCCTGTGGTCTACGGCTACCGAAATGAGTTCGCCCAGTCACTCCTCAACATCCTCAATAACGCGAGGGACGCCCTGACCGAGAGAAAGGTCGACCAGCCCCGGGTGCGCATTGCCGTCTCCGGCGAGAGTGGCAGGGCGGTCGTGACCATTTCCGACAACGCAGGCGGCATACCCGAAGCGATTCTGGCCCGGGTTTTTGACCCCTACTTCACCACCAAGCCATCCGAAAAGGGGACGGGGCTCGGGCTCTACATGACCCGTAACATCATAGAGAAAAAGATGGGCGGCTCTCTCACGGTGCGAAATACTGAAGAAGGCGCCGAGTTCAGGATCGCGGTCTGAGGAGAACCCTTTCCCAGGTCAGCCTCCCGGGCACCTGCAGCGACTGACCAGCCGGCGGGCGCATGCGGGGGAGCCCGCCTGGCCGCTTTCCGGGTGCGTCGTTCAGCCGCGCACGATGCCGAACTTCCGTATCCGCGCCCGCAGGGTGCTGGCGTTGAGGCCGAGCAGCTGTGCCGCACCCTTATTCCCCTCGATGCGCCAACCGGTCTGCTTCAGGACCCGGAGGATGTGGTCGTACTCCAGATCGCTGAGGGCTTTTACCTCACTCGCCGGCGCGGCGCCCCTTGAGACGCTTTCGAAACGATCCAGCATCTGCAGCGCGCTTCCCTGGCTGGTGATCACGGCCCGCTCGATGACGCTTTCCAGCTCCCGCACGTTGCCGGGCCAGTGGTAGTGCTGCAGGGCGTCGAGGGTTTCCGCCGAGACGGTGTCTATCTGCTTGCCGATTTTCTTGTTGAATTTGGCGACAAAATGGTGCACCAGCACCAGGATGTCGCTACTGCGTTCCCTGAGTGGCGGCATCGTGATGGGAAAAACATTGAGCCGGTAAAAAAGGTCTTCGCGGAACCTCCCCTTTTTGATCTCCTCGGCCAGGTTTCGGTTGGTCGCCGCGATGATCCGCACATCGGTCTTGATGGTGCGCGGGCTTCCCAACCGCTCGAACTCGCCGTCCTGGATGACCCGCAGCAGCTTGCACTGCAGTTCGGCCGGCATCTCGCCGATTTCGTCCAGGAATATGGTGCCGCCGTCGGCCAGTTCGAAGCGGCCGATCTGCCGGTCGTGGGCGCCGGTGAAGGCGCCCTTTTCCCGTCCGAAGAGCTCGCTTTCCACCAGGGCCGCCGGGAGTGTCGTGCAGTTGACGGTGATGAGGGGCCGGCCCTTGCGGGCACTGGTACTGTGGATGGCACGGGCCACCACCCCCTTGCCGGTGCCGGTCTCGCCCAGCAGGAGCACCGTCGCGTTCATGGGCGCCACCTGCTCGACCCGCAGGAATACCTGCGCCATGGCCTGGCTGTTGCCGACGATCTCGCCGAAGTTGAACTGCCGGGCTACCTCCTGCTGCAGGTAGCTGTTTTCGGCCTGGAGCCGGTCCTTCAATTGTTTAATCTCCGCATAGGCGCCCTGCAGCGACAGCTCCGCCCGCTTGCGCTCCTCTATTTCCAGCCTGAGCTCACGGGTGCGCTCGCGAATCAGCAGCTCGAGGTGGTCGTGGGATTTTTGCAGTTCATCGCCCGCCTGCCTGCCGAGCGTGCCGTCCACGATGGAGCAGAGGATGGAGCCGTCGTTACTGCCGACAGCATCCACGATGACGCTCTGCAACTGCCCGACCAGCACCACGCCGTCCTTTCCCTTCAATCTCAGTTCGCAGCGCTGCACACCCTGGCTTTGCACAACGCTCTTCAGGTGCAGGGAGAAGACCCTGCGCGCTTCGGCGTCGGCAAGGAAGCCGGCGAAGGGCTTGTTGGAAAGCTGCCTGCGCACCGTGCCCAAAAGACGGGCGCCGGAAAGGTTCACCTCCAGTATCAGTCCCCGCGCGTCAAAGGTGAAATAGCCGCCGGGAGCGAAGTCGTAAAGCTCGGCGTACTTGTTGCGCGAAACCTCCGATTCCGCTTGCGCCAGGCGCAGTTCGCTATTTTCCGACTCCAGCTGAACCTGATGGGCCTCCAGCTCGTGAATGAGCGTGCCGTCCTCGCTGCGCTGGTGTTGACCTGCGGCCGGCTGCGCGGGCTGGTGCTCGTCCGCGCGAAGGAGCAGCTCGGTCGCTGCTGCGGGCGGATTGTCGTCCCGGTAGTTTCCCATTGCGGCCTCTCTCATGTGGTGACGGTTAGTTGGCTCTCGGTCTCGAGACGCGTTTCGGGGACCCGATGCAGTCTTCCATCCTGTCCAGCAGGCTGAAAAGCTGTCTGAAGAGGAACCGTTTGCCGTCGAGGCAGGCGATTTCGTCCATCTCGGCAAGAAGTTCCTTGTACCGGGCATAATCCCTCTCAAAGGACCGGGTCTTCCTGAGTGTCTTCTCCGCTGCTGGATGTGTCGGCTTGTGCATGTCGTCGGTCCTTTTCCCTGTAACGGGCTGCTACTGCTGTCTTTGCTAGCTTTGGTGCTTTTTCAGGATGTCCAAAACTCCCGGAAAATCAATGGGCTTACCGATGTGGCCGGTCATGCCCGCAGCCAGGCAGTTGCGAATGTCCTCATCCATGACAAAGGCGGTCAGCCCGTAGATGGGGACCTGCCCGCCGGTCTCCCTTTCGCGGCTGCGGATTCTCCTGGTCGCTTCCAGCCCGTCCAGGTTCGGCATCTGCACGTCCATAAGCACCAGGTCCGGTTGCTCGCTCTCCCACAGCTTCAGAGCCTCGTGCCCGTCACTGGCCGTGAGCACCCGGTGACCGGCTTTGGCGGTCAGCATGGCCATGAGGCCCATGATGACGGGGTCGTCCTCCGCGATGAGGACGGTCAGTTCCCGCGGCGGGGGCGCTCCCGGGTGCCTGGGGGGCGCCGCTGGTTGCGGCGGGGCGAGGGCGGCAGGCCGTCCGCAGTTCAGCAGATCGTTTAATACCTTTACCAGGGCTTTCCCCGCATTCCTGGCGATTTGCAGCTGGTTGGCCTGGTCGGGATTCAGGCTGGAGTTAAGGGTGAAGTCGATCATCCCGAGGATTCCGGTCATGGGGGTGCGGATCTCGTGACTCAATCGGGTGAGAAAGAGCCTTCTGGACTCCTGGGTCAGCAGGGAGCTTTCCTGGCTGCCGGCCAGTTCTTCGTTCAACCGGGCCATGCCCCAGCCGCTGTGCTTTTTTTCACCCTGCAGCTCGCTCAGTTCATCCGAGCGCTGCAGCAGTTTACGGTTCACCCTGGCCAGCTTCACCCGGGCAGCCGCCAGCTTTTTGGCCTGCTTGCGGATTTCCTGCTCCTGGCGGCGCAGCGCGACGAAGCACTCCACCTTGGCTTTGAGAGCCTCAGGCCCGGCCGGTTTCCGGAGGAAGTCGATCCTTCCCAGGCGAAACGCCTTACCTACCGACTCGTCGTTGCCGTCGCAGGGCGACAGGAAAAGGATCGGAACCTCCGGGTCCTGCGAGTTCCTGATCCGGGCCGCGCTCGCGAAGCCGTCCGCAGGCGGGAGCGCCAAGTCAAGGATGACGAGCGCGTACCGGTCTTTTCCCAGGAGTTGCACAGCCTCCTCGGGTGCCTCCACGCGGGTGATTGCATAGCTCGGGCAGCATAGAGCTAGGGGTACGGCAACCGAACTCTCACCGGGGGTACCGATTACCAGGATCATCATCTTGGGTGGTGGCATCTGTCGGGAACTCCTCTTTTCTCAGACACGGCGTAGACTCCGGCGCGGCATAGCAAGCTGGACTGGGTACTAGCAACTTATGCACCAAAGGAGAGTCGAAGGGGCTGAGGGCGCAAGCCTCTGTTTGTACGCGGGAAAATGGCGTTATCTAGAGGAGGGTAGGGGGGCGCTTTGGATTGAAAGGTGTCATATCTGGTGGAATTACCATATACGGCGTTTTTATGCCAATGGGAAAGAGACGGGTGGGAGCTAGCAGCTTTTTAAATATTAACGGCTAGAGGCGCCGAAACTCTTCCCACTCCTCAATGCTTGATAAATAAGAGTTGCTTGTGGTACTTCAATACCTTGATACTGTGCTCGGGGTAGAGCCCTGGAACGGCGCCGCAGTCTGATGACCTGGCGGACGGTCACCTGTACGAAAGGGCATCGCAAACCCTTGAGGCCGCCTGAAGTTGCCAACCGGTGGAATAAAGGAGATTGGAGCGTGAAACTGGACTTTAAGTTCGCCGTTGCTTTCGGGTTGGGTCTCTTACTCATCGTGGTGGTAGGAATCAGTTCCCTCCTCGGCATTCAAAGGACGGCCGAGTCGAATCGCATGGTGGCCCACACCCAGGAAGTGCTGGCGAGCCTGGAGCATATCCTGTCGCTTATGAAGGACGCGGAAACCGGCCAGCGCGGCTTTATTCTCACCGGCGAGGAACGCTATCTGGAGCCATTTAACGCGGCTGTCGGCGAGGTCGAAAAGGCGACCGCTGCCCTGGCTGCCCTGACCAGTGACAACCCGACCCAGCAACTGAGCATCCGGCAGCTGGCGCAGCTTTCCCGGGAGAAATTCGAAGAATTGCGGCAGACCATAGCTCTGCGCCGCAAGGGGTCCCCGTCCGAGGTCCTGACAGTCGTCCGCAGCGACCGCGGCAGGCGCGTCATGGACGAGATCCGCAAGGTGATCGGTCAGATGGAGGCCCGCGAGTGGCAATTGCTGGGAAAACGCTCCCGGATGGCCGGTGACACCGCCCTGCAAAACTCCCTGATGGTCGGGGCCGGCATGCTTTTGTCGCTTGCGGCCCTGGCAGCCGCCGCCCTCGTCATGATCCGCACCCTGCGGGGCGCCGAGGAGAGCCAGGGACCCGCCGGCAAGCGCGGCTCCCGGAGGGATAACGCCCTTCGTTACCTGTCCGCTTTGGCCATGGTCGCGCTGGCCATGCTGGCAAGGCAATGGCTGGCAGGTAGTTTCGGGCCCATGCCTCCCTTCATCACCTTGTATCCTGCGGTCCTTCTGGTAGCGAGTGTCGCGGGTGGCGGTCCCGGGATACTGACCACCCTGATTGCGGTACTGGCTGCCGATTACTGGTACTTCCAGCCCGTGGGGCAGTTCGGTATCAGCTCTCCCAACGAGGCGATTTCGCTGGGTATCTTCGGCGCTGCCAGCATGTTCCTGAGCGTGCTGGCGGAGCGGCTGCACCGCGCCCGGCTGGCCGAGGCGGTGAGCATCACCCAAAAGCAGGAGCTGGCCCTACTGGACATGGGGAACCTCCTGGTTCTCGACCAGGACCGTCGCGTCCTGCGCTGGAGCCAGGGGTGCTGCCGCCTGTATGGTTTCGCTGCGGCAGAGGCCGAGGGGCGTCCCGTGGATGACCTGCTGCAGACCCGCGTGGAGCAATCGTGGGAAGAGATCCAGCGCTCCCTGCTCGCAGACGGCTATTGGGAAGGTGAAATAATCCGCCGGGATAAGAGCGGGTCCGAGCTCCAGCTCACCATTTTGCTGGCCCTGCGCCGTGACCGGCAGGGCAGGCCCCAGGCCACGCTCGAGGTGAGCACCGATCTTACCACCCAAAAGAGCGCCGAGAGGGAGCTGCTGGCCCATAAAGTCTCCCTCCAGGCCGGCAACGACCGCCTGCAGCAAAGCAACCTGCAACTTCAGGCTCAAGCCGAGGAGCTCCAGGCACAGCGCGAGGAGCTGCAGGTGCAAGCCGAGGAGCTCCAGTCGCAGAACCTGGAGCTCTCGCAATTATGGGGTGAATCCAGGAAGAACAAAGAGGCCCTGGCCCGGAGCCAGGAGCGGCTCATGCTCATACTGGACTCAGCCGGGACGGGGACCTTCGAGTGGGATGTGGTCAGTGACAAGCGCAATTGGGACGACAATGTGCACCGGCTCTCGGGGACTGATCCGCTCTCCTTCACCGGATCCTCCGCCGAGTTTCGCCGGGTGGTGCACCCGGACGACTGGGGGGCGGTGCAGGCGGCCCTCCTGGCAGTACTCGACAGCGACCTCGACTACCGGTCCGACTACCGGGTGATCTGGCCCGACGGCACCGTCCGCTTCATTACCGCCAAAGGGAGGATGCACCGGGACGCGGCGGGGCAACCGGCGCGACTCATGGGCGTTTGCTGGGACGTCACCGAGCAAAAACACGCCGAAGATGAGTTGCAAAAAAGTGAGGAGCGCTTCCGCACCCTGGTCGACGCCATTCCCCAGCTCTGCTGGGCCGCGGATGCCGAAGGCTGGATCTTCTGGTACAACGAGCGCTGGTACCAGTATACCGGCACGACCCCCGCGGAAATGGAGGGGTGGGGCTGGCAGTCGGTCCACGATCCCGAGGTGCTGCCCCAGGTTATGGAGCGCTGGCAGGCCTCGATCGCGACCGGGAAGCCGTTCGAGATGGTATTCCCGCTGCGCGGCAATGACGGCGTGTTCCGTCCCTTCCTGACCCGGGTGATGCCGCTTTGCGACCCGGACGGCAAGGTGGTGCGCTGGTTTGGCACCAATACCGACATCGCCGAGCGCGAGCGGGCCGCTTTTGCGCTGAGCCAGTCCGAGGAGCGCTATCGCTTGTTGAACGACGAGCTGGAGCTGCGCATTGCCCTGCGCACCGAGGAACTGCAGCAAAGCCGCAATCAGCTGGAAGAGCAGGCCGAGGAGCTGACCCAATCCCTCAACAGTCTGGAAGAGGAAGTGGCCGAGCGGCAAATGAGCGAGGAGAAGCTGCGCCTCCTGATAGACGGCGCCAGGGATTATGCGATTATCATGCTGGAAGCCGACGGGTGCGTGTCCAGCTGGAACGAGGGGGCCACGCGGCTTAAGGGGTGGAGTGAAGGGGAGATCCTGGGCCGGCATTTTTCGCTCTTCTACCCCGAGGCGTCGGTGGCAGCCGGAAAGCCCCAGCGAGAATTGGAACTTGCCGCTTCCGAGGGGCGCCTCGCGGAGGAGGGGTGGCGCTTGCGCAAGGACGGGTCACGGTTCCTGGCCGATGTGATCATCACCGCAATCCGTGACGACTCGGGAAAACTGCGGGGATTTTCCAAGATCACCCGCGACATTACCGAGAGAAAGCGGGCGGAGGAGCAGATGCACCTGACGCTTGCGGAACTGGAGCGTTCCAACAAGGAACTCGAGCAGTTCGCCTATGTGGCTTCGCACGACCTTCAGGAACCGCTCCGGATGGTGGCGAGCTTTACCCAGCTCCTGGCCCAGCGCTACGAGGGGCAGCTCGACGACCAGGCCAAAAAATTCATCGGCTACGCCGTGGACGGCGCGGTGCGCATGCAGAGGCTGATCAACGACCTTCTGGTTTACTCCCGCGTCAGCACGCAGGCAAAAACCCTGGAGGAGATTGACTCGCACGCGGCTCTCGGCGAAGCCGTGCGCAACCTTGCCGGCTCCATCGAGGAGAGCCGGGCCATGGTCGTCAACGATGATCTGCCCATCGTGCGGGCCGACGCCACCCAGTTAAGCGCGCTTTTCCAGAACCTGATCGGCAATGCCATCAAGTTCAGAGGTGCGGCAGTTCCGCTCATCCATGTTTCGGCCAGTGACCTCGGAAGCGAATGGCGCTTCTCGGTGCGGGACAACGGCATCGGAATCGAGAACCAGTTCGCGGAAAAGGTGTTCGTGATATTCCAGCGCCTGCACACCAGACAGGAATATCCGGGGACCGGGATAGGGTTGGCGATCTGCAAGCGCATAGTGGAGCGCCACGGCGGCAGGATCTGGTTCGAGTCGGTTCCCGGCGCCGGCTCCACCTTCAATTTTACGATTTCCAAATAAAAGGAGGCACTCTCATGATGGTCAAGCCTATCACTATCCTCTTGGTCGAGGACAACGAGGGGGACGCGGAACTGGCCCGCGTGGCGCTCCAGGGGAGCAAGATGAATAACAGCCTGGACGTGGTGGACGACGGCGAGAAGGCGATGGCGTACCTGCGCCGGGAGGGCCCCTATGCGGACGCGCCGCGGCCCGACCTCATCCTGCTCGATCTGAACCTTCCCAAGAAGGACGGCCGGCAGGTCCTGGCCGAAATAAAATCGGACGAAGCCCTCAAACGGATACCGGTGGTCATCCTCACCACCTCCCGGGCAGAGGAAGACGTCCTGAAATCGTATAATCTGCATGCCAACTGTTACATCACCAAACCGATAGATCTGAACCAGTTCCTACACGTGGTCAGGTCGATCGAGGATTTCTGGCTCAGCATCGTCGTGCTGCCGCCTAAAGGAACCGTGGCATGAGCGACGTCCTGCGAGTCCTGATGGTTGAGGACAACCCCGGAGATGCAGAGCTGCTCCTCTATTTGCTGCCCGGGGACGGCCTGACGCGATTCGAGGTCCAGTGCGTGTCCCGGCTGTCCGGGGCTCTGGAGTGCTCCGCGGAGAGTCGCTTTGACGTGGTGTTATTGGACCTGGGGCTTCCCGACAGCTCCGGCCTGGCGACGCTGCGCACCATGCGGCGCCAGGCTGCCAAACTGCCCATCATTGTGCTGACCGGTAACGACGACGAGCAAACCGGGGTGGACGCGATCCGGGAAGGGGCCCAGGATTACCTCATCAAGGGGCAGGTGGACCGGAACCTGCTGGTGCGCTCCATCAAACATGCCGTAGAGCGCAAACAGATGGAAAACGCCCTCCAGGAACTGAACGATACCCTGGAGGATCGGATCCTGGAGCGAACCGGGCAAATCAGCAGCGCCAATAAGGCGCTGCAACGCGCCAAGGAGGAGTGGGAAAGGACCTTTGCCAGCGTGCCGGACCTGATCGCGACTCTGGACAACTGGCACCGGGTGCTGCGGGTGAACGATGCCATGGCAAAGCGCCTCGGGCTCAAGCCGGAGGAGTGCATCGGGCTTCCCTGTTATGAAGTCGTGCACGGGGCCTCGGTACCTCCCGATTTCTGCCCCCATTCGAAAACCATAGAGGACGGCCGCGAACATGCCGAAGAACTGCATGTGGACCGCTTTGACGGCGACTTCCTGGTGACCACGACTCCGCTCTTGGACGAAAAGGGAGAGAGCATCGGCTCCGTGCATATCGCCCACGACATCACCGAAAGAAAGCGCTTCGAAAAGGGACTGCAGCTGGCAAAAGAGGCGGCCGAGGCCGCCACCCGCGCCAAGAGCCAGTTCCTCGCCAACATGAGTCACGAATTGCGCACCCCGATGACCGGCGTCCTGGGGATGCTGGACCTGCTGGTTTTGGGCAACCTCGAGGACGAGCAGCGCGGGTTTGTGGAAACCGCTCAAACGGCGGCCCGCTCCCTGGTGCTGATCCTCAACGACATTCTTGACCTGACCAAGATAGAGATGGGCAAATTCTCCATCGAGGAACAGCCGTTTCCGGTGCGGGAATGTGTAGAAAATACCTTTAATATCCTGCTCCCCATGGCGAACAGCAAGGGGTTGGACCTTACCTTGACGGTGGACGAGGAGGTTCCCGGCATTCTGGTCGGCGACAAGGCACGGCTGAACCAGGTCCTGACGAACCTGGCCGGCAATGCCGTGAAGTTTACCGAAAAAGGAAAGGTGGCGTTACGCGTCATGGTTGGCGACCGGGCGGCCGGATCCAGGCGGCCGGTGACCTTTAGCGTTACCGATACCGGCATAGGCGTGCCAGGCGATAAGCAGGATCTTTTGTTCCGGGCTTTCACCCAGGCGGACGAGTCGCATTCGCGCCGTTACGGCGGCACCGGCCTGGGGCTCGCCATCAGTAAGGAAATCGTGGAACGGATGGGCGGGGAGATCAGTTTCACCAGCGAAGAGGGGAAAGGGAGCACGTTTTCCTGTACCATTCCTTTTGGCGAGGTGAAGTCCGGGCAGTGCGCCCCCACGGAACCGGTAACCTCGTCGGCGGCGCTGGAAACAGGGGCAAAATGCGCGACACCTGCAGAAGCACGGATAAAACCGCGCCTCCTCATCGCCGAGGACGACTCGGTAATCAGGCAGGTTCTTGGTTCCATGCTCCTGCGCTATCAGTATGATATAGACTTCGCTGAAAACGGACAGCAGGTAGTGGAGTTCTGGGAGATGGGGAAATACGACCTTATTCTGATGGACGTCCAGATGCCCGGCAGGAACGGTTTCGAGGCAACGGGAGCTATACGGGAGAAAGAGCAGATCCGCGGCGGACACATCCCCATAGTCGCCATGACAGCTCATGCCCTCAAAGAAGACCAGGAAAGGTGTATCAACGCCGGCATGGATTCGTACATATCCAAGCCGATCGATTTTAAAAAGACTCTGCGGGTAATTGAGGAAATCCTCAATGACAGTTCAGGAGGGGAGGGACGGGCGCGAGAGTGAGTCGGAGGCTTCTGTCACCCCGCCGGACGTTTTTGAGACATGCCGGCAGGGGATAAGCCGGATGCCGGAAAATGAAGAGCAGCGTCAAAAAGAAGTTTGCGGGTAAGCGCGGGAAAATGGTATAAGGCAGGCGATGATTTCCCTAACTACCACAGATTATGATGCCATCAGGCTCTCGATACAGGTTGCCGTTGCGGCGACAGTGCTATCACTTCCTTTCGGGCTTGCCGCAGCCTATCTGATCACCTTTGTCAGGTTCCGCGGTAAGGTGCTGGTGGAGGTTTTCGTCAACCTGCCGTTAACCCTTCCTCCTGTCGTCGTCGGCTACCTGCTGCTGATACTGCTCGGCAAACATGGCTGGCTCGGCACCCTGCTGAACGACGCCGGCATCAGGCTCATCTTCACCCTGAAGGCCGCCGTGCTCGCCTCGGCCGTCGTCGGCTTCCCGCTTTTGGTGCGCTCGCTGCGTACCGGGATGGAGGGGATCGATCCCCAACTGATCAACGCCTCGCGCTCCCTGGGGGCGCGCTGGTACGACACCCTTTTGACGGTCATCCTGCCGCTCAGCGTTCCCGCTTTGGTGGCAGGTTCCTCCCTCATGTTCGCGCGCTCCCTGGGCGAGTTCGGCGCCACCATCATCGTGGCGGGCAATATTCCCGGTGTGACCCAGACCATTCCCCTTGCTATCTACGAGTATGCCAGCGCGCCCGGCAGCGAGACCATGGCGCTCTCGCTTTGCCTGATTTCCGTTGCCATTTCGGTGATCGTGCTCTTCTTGCATGAATGGATGGCGCGAAAAATGGCGAGGAGAGACTGATATGCAACTTGCCATGACTGCGCAAAAAAGGTTCCCTGCCTTTAGCTTCTCGGCCGACTTCACGGTAACCGGTGACAGGGTCGGCATCTTCGGCGAGTCGGGGAGCGGCAAGTCGACACTGGTCAGCATGCTGGCCGGTCTTCTGGAGCCCGACAGCGGCGAGATAACCCTCGATGGCGACTGCCTTTTCAGCAGCAGTAAAAGGATCAACCTGCGACCCGAGCAGCGCCGCATTGCAATCGTCTTCCAGCAGCACTGCCTGTTTCCGCACCTGAACGTCAGGCACAATCTCCTGTACGGTTTTCGGCGCTGTCCCCCGAAATACCGCAACGTCGACTTCGACACCCTGGTTTCGGTACTGAAACTGGAAGGACTCCTGGACCGCGGGGTGAACAACCTGTCCGGGGGTGAAAAGCAGCGGGTTGCCCTGGGCCGGGCGGTACTGGCCAACCCCCGCCTGCTGCTGATGGACGAGCCGCTGTCGGCGCTGGACGACACCCTCAGGTTCCAGGTCATCCCTTACCTGAAGAGCGTCAGCGAGCAGTTCAAGATTCCCTACCTCTTTATCTCTCACTCCCTCATCGAAATGCGTCTCATGGTGGAGCAGGTGCTCGTGGTGTCGGGCGGCGCCGTGGTCGAAAAGACCGGCCCCGAAGAGCTGGCGCGCTCCCGCATGGGACGAAGCCCGGTGGGCTACATCAACCTCCTGAACCTGGGACCCGCCCGCCGGGTAAATGACATCTTCTCCTACCCCTGGGGAGCGGGCGAGCTGCTCATTTCCGCCGGAAGCGACCAGCAGGCTGCACTCTTCGAACTCTCCTCCAAGGACATCATCCTCTTCAAGAAGAACCCCGAAGCCTGCAGCGCGCGGAACCTGATCCGGTGTTCGGTCGTCAGCACCTTTGAGTCCGGCAACAGGGTAGGGATAGAGCTGGCAAGCGGCGAGGGGCGTCTGGTAGCCGAGGTGGTGCACCAGGCCGCGCAGGAACTGGGAATTGCCGTCGGCTGCGAACTGCATGCGGCGATCAAAGCCTCGGCGTTTCGCCGGGTCGGGTAGGCACGCAAGGTTCTTTATAGTTATAGAGGCAGTTCTAAAGCAGAAGTTTTGCCTTGGCGTTTGGTATGGCCAGCATTAATCCGGCTCTAGTACCTCAGGGCCGTTTTTTTCAACTGGCACATTTCAGACTCTTCGCATTGGCGTTCGGCGCGCGGCACTCAAGCGGCAGTGACTCCCAGATGCCCGCTATGGTTTCCACTTCCACGTTCGGATCGGTTCCGTCGGTGTCGATCACGTGATGGGCAGCCGACTGGTACTTAGGCTCTCTGACTGCCAGGACGTCGGCGACCTCTTCCAAAAAGGTTTTACCCGCAGTCAGGGCCGGCCGGGCCGAACAGTCCTTGATGCGCGATAAGATCGTCTCAACCGAGGCCCTGAGCCAGAAGACACGTGTGTTCCGGCGCAGCTCGTCGATGTTTTCCTGCCGCTCGATCACGCCGCCGCCGGTGTCGATGATTACGCCGTCCTGCCAGGTCAATTCTTTGGTCAATTCAGTTTCCAGGTCGCGGAATTTACTCCAGCCATATTTCTGGACGATCTCTGAGGTGTCCATGCCCATTTTCTTTATGATTTCAGCATCCATGCAGACGTAGCGCATGCCGAGACGGTCAGCCAATAATTTACCGATGGTACTTTTGCCAGCCCCCCGGTAACCCACCAAAACGATATTCATGATCCAGGTCCCCTATTGACGCGCGGTATTTTGCCCGGCGAGCGATGCTGATGCTGGAGAAATAATAAACTGCAGGGCGGGTTGATGAACAGCCTAACGGAGCCCCAGACGGAGATAACGCGTCCTTGGTTTGCTAAGATCCGTTTGGAAACGGCAATATACAGTATCCGGGGGCGCTTGTCCATACCCTAGGGGGTTTTAATGGTATGGCGGCGTTTTGCCGGGCATTTCCGCCGTTGCGGCGTCAATCGCCAGGTCTGGCACCCGCCGCTCTTTCGGCTTTGCAAGGGCAAAGAAATCTGCCGGCTGTCACCTTTATTGGCCTTGACTCATCCTTTAAATCTTCTATCCTTGCATCCAGAGTTGCGCTTGGCGCGCCGAGGATCCACCAGGAGGCCAACCATGGATGCTGAAAAGGGGAAGTGGGTGCGGATCAGCTTCATCTGCAAGCTGGAGGATGGAACCATCTTCGATATCGCGGACCGCGATTGGCTCGAGTTCGTCGTAGGTCAGGGGAAAACCTTGCCCAGCCTCGAAACGGGGGTGCTCGGCATGCAGCCTGGCGAACACCGCACCATCAGGGTGCCCGGTGCCGAAATAGAGGAAATTCCCTTTGACTTGAACGAGGACCCGACGGAGGGGCACGGCGCTGCCCGGACCCCGAAATTCGGGTACGATTTTGGGCCGGGCGAAGGTGCGGATGACGACGTTTACCTGAGCATCCCCTCGGCACCAGCCAGGTCTTGGCGTGAACGCCCCGCGGCCGGTGGGGATCTCATCTTTGAGGTGGAGTTGATCGAGGTCTCAGACGCCGACCGGGAATTGGGAGAGTAACCTTGTGCCACCGGTTTTTCTGAAGACCGGTGTGCGCGGTTTACTCTATTGGCTGAAACATATTAAAAGAAATTGATAAAACCCGGGTGCTATGCTAGCATTATAGAAACTAACAAGGAGGCAGCATATGACCAGGGATGAAATCCTTACCCAATTAGAAAAACTGATCCAACTCGACGTGGATGCCACTCATGCCTACGATCAGGCCATCAAAAATGTTGATGAGCAGGTGATCAAGGACAAACTCTTACTGTTCCAGGGGGACCATCGCAGGCACATCGACCTGCTTTCCGCTAAGGTGCTGGAACTCGGCGGAACGCCGCCGGAACTCGCTTCCGATTTCAAAGGTTTCTTCATCTCCGGGTTCACGGCGCTGCGCAGCCTGACCGGCACCAAGGGCGCCTTGGAGGCAATGGAAACCAACGAGAAGCTCACCACCTCAAGGTACCAGGACGCAGCTCAACTGGTGTGGCCGACCGACATCACCTCCATTATCCAGTCAAACCTATCCGACGAGCAGCGTCACCTTGCTTTCGTTCGCGAAGCGATCGCCAACATTGCCAGCAAAAAGCGCCCGTGAATAGGCCGTGTGGGGCATCTTAACGGCAAGTTTGGCAGGGGAAGGGCCTAAACCGCAGCGGTTTAGGCCTTACTTTTTATTTCAACCCGGCTGGTCAGGCGGCCTGCTGCTGCGCTCACCACTCCGGGCAAAGGAAGCGACAGGGTACATGAGGTTGGCGCAAAATGACGACAGGGGGAGGACCTGGACATGGAATTCGACTACACTGAATATGAATATCTTCCGGAATGCAGCGATGGATGCGGCGCGTTGACTGACTGGCTGCCGAGCAATGACGCAGCCCACGAGGTCGGATTGAGCCACCAAAAACTGACAGCTCATCACTGGCAGGTGCAGCAAAGGATGAAGGAGCTGAATGCCATGAAGCAAGCGCCGCGGGTGACGCAAAAAACGCAGGACCTGACGAAGTAATAACAAAGAACCGTGAAACGGAAGGACGGTTTAGGGCCTGAAGCAGGTTGCCGCAGAACGGACACTCCGTGAAACGCTTCCTCATGCGTCGCGGTCGCCGCGCTTGGTGCCAGCAACGCGACCAGTTTTTACCGCTAGAGAGGCCTGAAGATGCCTGAGCTGCCAGACCTGACTGTATTTGCCGAGTCCCTTTCCGGGTTGGTACTGAACCAGAAAATCTCTGACGCGCTGTATCACAAGAAAAAACGTCTCAATGGTGACCCTGAGGCGTTCGCTGCAGCGCTCAAAGGGAGAAAGATCGTCAGGCTGAGCAGGGTAGGGAAGGCGCTGCTTTTTGAGCTGGATAGCGGTGACAGTTTCATGGTTCACCTGATGTTGTCGGGCGGATTCAAAGTCTGCCGGAAAAACGAGGAAGTCCCGTCCGCCATTCTGACGGTTATTTTCGACAACGAGCAGGCGATGGTTCTCTTTGATCCGAGGGGGCTCGCCATCGTGACTGCCAACCCGAAGCTTGATGGGACCGTGGTAGATGCTCTTGAAGTTACGCAGGATTATCTGAAAGGTCTCTTTAAAAAAAGGCCGGAGATGACCATCAAGGAATTGTTGATCGACCAGAAGGTTATAGCGGGGATCGGCAATGCTTATTCGGATGAAATTTTATATTGTGCGAAGATTTCACCCAAATCCATTGTCGGCAAAATACCTGAAAAAGTTCTGCCTCAATTGATTTCAGCAATTCACCAGGTACTTAAGACGGCAACGGACTACTTGAGAAAAAACCACCCGGGCACAATGTCAGGTGAAGTGCGCGAACACCTCGCGGTTCACAAACCAAAAGCAAAGCTCTCGCCTTCGGGAGCTGCCATAATCTCAGAGCAGGTGGCTGCCAAGAAAACCTACTATACCGAGGAGCAGATTTTATACAGCTAAACGGTAGCTTCCAGCCTGAACAGTACCTTTCCAACCTGAACTATACCTTTCAACCCCGCTCAACAACACCCGACACCTTTTCCTCAGCCTCGAAGCGCGGGAACATCCGCCAGGGTTGCACTTCCGAATAACCCTCATCTCGCTAAGCAGTTCCTCGGCAGTTTTCCCTGCCAGTACCCAGTCCAGCTTGATATGTCGGTAGCTGTTCGATTCCGATTTTTGTTTTGGTAGGTTGCCGGTGAACAGCCTCATCGTGAACCGCAACGGTGCGATGTTGCGGTTCACGACACAACCGTTCACCAGCAACAGGCAGATCGGTACCGTCTTAACCTTCGTACGCTCTTTTCTCGCAGTTCACGTGGCTCTTAGTGGCGCTTTAGCGGCGGCTAGCATCTCTTTCAAGTCATTTGCGCTTCGACTCCGCTCAGCGAACTCCTGCTCCCTGAGCGGAGTCGAAGGGCGACATGGCTTGTAGCAATTTTTTAGACTTCAAGAGGAATCGCCAAGGATACCCGCAAGGGGTATCCCTGCCAAAAGCGCTTTTGGTTGTGGCACCCCCTTGCGGGTACCCACATCTAGCCGAATACCCGGAACTTAAACTTAACCGGACACTGCTGGCTGGCATAGCTCGCTATCTTCTCGTGTTATAACGCTTTGTCGCAAATGTATAGTGTCAGGAGAGTTGTGGTTTGATAGATTTAAACGTAAATCATTGGCATAGAGTAACATTTATCTAAAGAAATTTTGGCTGGTGCCGATCATATAAAGGCATAGGGCGCAAATCTATTTAAAAAAATCAATGAGTGCCAGTGTGCATCAATGTAGTGACAATCAATTTCCGTTATGATATGTATCAGCCAACGGTGCAATATTTCTCCTGACTTACGCCATAATTGCAGATAGTTTGTCCTTGAAATTCTTGGTATTAAAAATCTATTACCGGAGGGCTGATGAACATTTATCCGCGTCTGCTATTGCCATCCCTTGCCTTTCTTTTACTTGCCGCTTGTGCCGGCAAGGAGCCGCCGCCGACCAGCCACCTCATCGAACACCAGGAAAATCTGAAAACCGAGCCGAACCAGGCGCGTCTGGTGCAACCCGCGACTAAGGTCGTCGGCAAGGCCAACGAGGTCGCGGTCCGGGAAATCCGCACTCAGACCGTCAACGGCCGCCTGCTGGTGGACTACGTGCTTTTCAACGACCGCGGCCGCCGCGACGTGGTCAACTACCGGGTGCGCTGGCTCGATCCCAACGGGATGACTATCAGCCAGTATGACCCCTGGGAAAGCGTCGCTCTCGAGGGGCACGAGCAGGCGGTGCTCTCCGTCACCGCTCCGACAGGCGCTGCCACCGATTTCCGAATCGAACTCAAGATAAACTAGCGAAATTAAAATCATATGAGGTGCGGGTTATGAAGAAAGTATGCTTGATGGCGCTCGCCATCTCCTCCCTTTTGGCAGGGTGCGGCTCTTTGCCGGTGCAGCGCACGCCTGAGTTCGAGCGTGCCGACGCGAACCGCGACGGGAAGGTGGAGCTCGGCGAGTGGCTGCGCTTCGGCGGGGCCGAGGCCAGCTTCCTGGCGGCGGATGTCGAGCGCAAGGGGGCTCTTGATGAAGCTCAGTTCCGCCAGGCGCTCCGGCTGAACGATGATGCTACCGGCGGCGGGAGCGTCAGGCGGCAGCAGGTCCTCGACAGTCAGATCATGTCCGACGTCAAGCGGGCCCTGGAGCAATCGCGTGACGTCAATGCCTGGAACATCAACGTCGAGGTCTATCAGGGGAACGTCACCTTGTCCGGGCCGGTACATGCCGCCCGCGAGAAGCAGAGCGCGGAACAGCTCGCCTCCGGCGTCATGGGCGTGAAGGCCGTCTTCAATCAGCTGGCTCTCAAGCCGTAAGCGCGTTGGCGCCGGTTCTTCGTAGTGCAGAAACCTACCTCAAGGAGACGCTTTTAATGCTCAAGAAACTTATCGTGACACTCGGGGTAACCTCCTGCTGCGCCATTTCCGCACTGGCTTTTGCGGAGGAAATCACCGTCAGCGGCACCGGGAAGGCCGCCATCGGCGCCGATATCGCCCTCACCCGCGAGGGGAGCCTGCGCGCCGCAAAGCGCGCCGCCGTCCTCGCGGCGGTGACCAAACTAAACGGCTCGACCGCCGCCAACGACCCGAAGATTCAGGCAGCAGTCGAGCAGATGGTCATCCAGATAGGCGATGACAGGATTCTCGACCAGAGTAACTCAAGGGATGCCGCCAACAATTTCGTGACCAAGGTCACCCTGCGCCTGGACGAACTGGAATTCAGAAAGCTGGTGCAGGATCACGGGATTGCCTCGACGGCCGCGCGCAACGCCCCGATCCTGATCGTCATGGACGAATTCTTCACCACCAAGACCGACCATCAAAAGCCGCTACGCGAATCAGTGGAGTACTCGCACGACAAGACGGCGACCCTGGACGCGAGCCATGCCGCGTCGGACAGTTCGTCGTCGGCAAGCGCCGCCTCCTCAAGCGGGGCCTATGCAGGGAACTCCAGCTTTGCCGCCAGCGCAAATTCCGGGGGGACCATCGCCGGCTACGGCGGTTACGCCTCGGGCCACAGCTCCGGCGCCGCTTCCGGTGCGGTCCGGGAGAAGTCCAGCTCCTCCTCGGATTCCAACAGCCAGTCCGCGTCCGCTTCAAGTAGCGACGACAAGCTCTTTGCCCAGAAAAAGGACGTGGTCAACTTCAAGAAGCTGGTGGAATATCAGCCGCAAAATGTCGGCCCCGAAAAGAACAACTACACCTACGCGGCGCTGGTGCGCGAGGCGAACAAGTTCGACCTGGCGCTGATCGACAACGACCTTTTCCGCAGCAAGTACTTCACCGGCAAGCCCTTGACCCTGGAGGAGATCCAGAACTCCAGCGAGCTCTCCCGTTATGTCGCTGCGGCACGGGACAGCAAGGCGGACTACTTCATGGCGGGAAACACAGTCATCATCAATAACGGCCTGAGTCCTGCGACCGGGACCTACCTCTGCGACGGGCTCGTTACCCTCAAGGCCTACTCGACCGAGGACGGGGCGATCCTCGCCACCGACGCGCGCAGCGAAAGCGCCTCCGGCAACAGCCCGGACCAGTGCCGGGCCAACGTGGCCAACAAACTGGCAGGGTTCGTCGGTACGACCCTCGGCTCCACCATTCAGAACTTCTGGAGGCAGCGCGAGGAGTACGGCCGCGAATATAACGTGCACCTGGTAAGCCTTCTGGGGTCCCTGTCCGACGACGACAAGGACGCCTTTGCCGAAGCGCTGGAGAAGATGGACGGCGTCAAGAGCAAGGTGATCGACCGCAAGAGTACCCGGACCGAATACGAAGTAGCCCTCACCTACAAGGGAGACAAGTCGATCTCGCGCGAAATCGGCTCGGCCTTGAAGAAGGTCGCGGCCTTCAAAGCGGTGGGGCGCAGGGTGGACGGCACGACGATAAAGGTCTGCCTGGAAGGCCCCTGCCCGGAGAAATGACCCCGTCCCCATCCCGGCCCTCACTGCCATTTAAGTTAAGTGACTGGCGTTGTTTGGTCCCCCCTGTGGAAACAGGGGGGAAGGCTCGCGTAGCGAGACAGGGGGGTATTGAGCCCAGGCAAAGGACCCCCCTGCCTCTCTAACGTTCGGCTTCCCCCCTATTCCATAGGGGGGACCAGGCAGGCCCTCGCCTTGAAGGGGAGAGAGCGTTTGCACCTGTCGTTGAACAGATGCCCGGCGAAAAATCAGCACCTGCTCCAGGGCGCCTTTTGCCAAGGGGCCGGGAAGTAGCAAGCTTCGTTTGGGGGATAGTTCCGTTATGAAATACCTTTGGTTAGCACTTTTCTGGAGTCTGGCGCTTTGCCCGGTCAGCTCCTTCGCCGGTCCGGTCATCTACCCGGTGCCGGAGGTGATCGGTTTCAACCACCCGTCGCTGGACGCCAAGGCCTCGGCCTTCGCCGGATGGCTGAGGGAGACCGGCACTCCCGTACTCTCGGCCCAATTCGTCGCGGCCGTCAGGAAGGAGTTCGGGGCGGTCGCCGTCGACGCCATCGACGGCAAGAATAAGCACCGCGTGCTGGTGGCGTCGCTGCAACTGGTGCGCGCCTCCCAGTATACGGTTCCCAAGAAGCTGAGCGGCTGCACCGAGTACCAGTTGCCGATCACCTTGAGCCTGGTCTTCACCAATCCCAACACGGGGGACGTGCTCTACTCCTTCACCGACACCTCCTACGCACCGGTCGAGGTGAACGACGCCGAGTCGAGCGAAAAGTGCGCCCTGCTGCTGCACAAGGCGACGAGCGACAACTACAACAAACTGCTGGCCCGCCTCATCCACAAGGCGAGCCAGGGTTATAACCCCTCGCAGATAGAGGCCAGCGTCGCCGAGATCTGGAAGGGGCTCTACATTCTCGACAAGGGGAGCAAGTTCGGCATCGCCCGCGACGACAGCCTGACCGACCCACAGGGTAACGAGATCCAGGTCAGCTACGTCACCGAGGACTATGCCGTCGCCGTTCCGCTGCTGGTCACCTCGGTGGTGACCGGGCAGAAGTTTTCCAAGTTTGCCGACCAGAGCCTGATGAAGACGGTCCGCAAACCCAAGGTCATCACCATGCACGAGGGGTGGGGGGACGACCGGCTCAAGTCGATCGCCGGATTCTTCGACTCCGAGCTTTCCAAGGAATCGGCCTTCACCCTGTTGCCGGTCAATGAAAGTTTCGCGACGGTGCTAAGCGCGATCGCCAAAGGGACCGAGGCCGGCCAGTTCCAGGTCACCAACCAAAGGGCGCTCCCCGATTACCTCATCAAGTTCGGCTACTCGGTCCCCCGGGCCTATGAGGTCGCCCAGCAGGGTAAGTTCGGCTTCCATGTGTACGAACAGTACGTGCTGGGCGAGCTGCTCGACAAGCAGGGGCGGATCATCTACTCAGCCGTGGCCAGCGACAAAATAGAGGAGCAGGACGTCGCCGGCATGGTGTTCAGCAGGGAAGCGCGGCTGGAAATTCTGCTCAAGAACGCCGTCAAGAAGCTGGCCGGGGAGTTCTCGAAGTCCATCAAATTCTCTCATTTCACCCTTCCCGTCACCTCGGTGCCGGCGGGCGGGGTGGTGCTCAATGACCAGGCCCGCCAGCTGCGGCCCGGCGCCACCATACAGATTTATCGCAACATCGGTGCGGTGGCAGGGATCCCGGGCGAGGTGCTGGTCCCCATCTGGCTCGCCCTGGTGCGCGAGGTCGCGGGCGACGTGGTTGGTGCCGACCTGCTTTTGCCGGTTTCCAACGAGGTGAAGGACGTCCAGGTCAGCACGAAGGACCTGGTGCTCCTCGACTCGATATCGGCGGGTCCGGCGGGGGGAAGCAGCACCTCCGTCACCTACTGCAAGGGGATCTCCCCCAAGCTGGGGACACTCACCATGGACGACTTCGCGCTGCTGTCCCGCGGCTACGGTTATCTGCTCCCCTATTCGCTCTACGATGACGATGCCGAGTTCTCCGCCAAGGTTGCCGAGGCCGTCAAGTACGGCGGCTTCAACCAGTCGTCGCTGAAACTTGGCCAGGTGGACACGGGGGGACGCTGCCTTTTGCCGGTATATAAGGCCGCGCTGGAGGGTCAGCAGTGCGAGGCCGGCGCCTGCGACGCCACGGTCAGTCTCGGCTCCGGTTACCGCCTGTACCAGGGGGAGGAGAAAAAAGGAGCGGCGGCAACGGCGACCAGGATAACCATTCGCCAGGTGAGAGAGACGTCCCGGGACCCTGTCATTCAGGGAGAGATCAGCAAGCATGCCCTGGCGCTTCTCAAGGACAATATCGTGAAAGTGCAGTACCGCTAGCCGCCCTTCGACTCCGCTCAGGGAGCGCGCGTTCGGAGTCGGAAAAGATGTAGGGGCGCATCATCATTCGCCCTGCGATGTCGCCATCTGCCGCGAGCCCAGTAACAATTTCGCCGGGTGAAGTCTGTTTTCGCCCGCTTCCCGATTGTAGGTAGCCTCACAATAAACGGTAAAAAAAGGAGAAGCGTATGAAAATGAGATTGTCCCTGGCTGTAGTTGTGGTGAGCTTGATGACTTGTGGTACTGCCGGAGCCTGGGGGGTGCCCAGTATTCCTGGGGTCGCTCTGCTGGGAGGCGGCGCGTCTGCGGGCGACCCGGATGCCTTTTTGCTCAAGGCTCGGGCGTCTGAGCTGCTGGTGAACAAGAGCGCGGAACAGCTTTTCGGCCTGGTCGCAAGCAAGGAAGAACAGGCGAAAGCGGAAGCGCAGCAGCAGAAAATCGACGCCACCAGCGACGCCAAAGAAAAGGAGGCCCTGGTCGAGGAGAAGGTGACCAGCGAGCTTGCCGCGATCACCAATGCCTCCGCGAACCAGAAACTGGCGGCGGATGCCAAGAAATGGGATAGCAACAAGAAATCCCTGGCGGCGAAGGCGCTCTTCAATCTTGCCCTCGGCGGGAAGATGGCAGCCGACCTGGTGCCGCAGGGGCAGAGTCTGGTTAGTTCGCTGAAGTCCAACCCGATGATGCTCGCGAAGCTCGGTTCTCTGTATGAGGCCGTCAAATGCCTGGGCGGCATCGGGACCGGGACCGTCAAGATCATGAAGGTCATCCCTCCGGTATTTTCCGCAGCCAATATCGAAGTGAAACTCCCGACCTCCTCGGCGGATACCCCGCAGGTGGCCGAGCTGTAAAAAACTGCAGGTCCGGTTCATGGAACAGGGCAGCCAAAAGAGGCCGCACTCCAACCGGGAGGCGGCCTCTTCTTGAATCATGGCGCTACGTTTCTCACCCTGCCGCGACCTTGCCGGCGTTTTGCCTGCTTTTCCAAACCTCATTTTGCACCCGCTGTTGGGTCGGGAGTCTGGTCGGAAGATTCCGGCCTGGCGGGATTTGCTCCGGTTGTACTATTGGATCGCATTCATTGCACAATTGTTGTCTGCGCCGGCACAGCGCCCTTCCAGGACACGACCCTGATTGTCAGTAAACGGAGCAGACGCTCGGACAGCACTATTTGGAAACGTTTCTCTTTTCCGTGAACCACTCAGCTTCTGTTATTAATCGGATAGTTAAATCCCGGTTTGCATTACTTGATTCTTTATCTTATTCGAGCGCTAGCCTCGTGACCGGCAGCGCTACTGCATCCGCCCGGCTGATAGGTAGCTTTTAGAAATCATGAACTATAGATAGTTAAATAAAATAAAAATTATAATTGCTGATTTGCCCGATACTGTGTGCTATTTAGGACACCTCAATGTACTGTTCTGAAGGATGTCGTCATGGTCTACAACTCTTTTAACGAGGTTTTCGTTTTTGTAGCCGGATCGACTCCGCAGATCATCAGTGAAACCATTTACGCCCTCGCCAATCAATCCCCGCCCGTTTATCCCGACAGGATATTTATCATAACCACCGCCCCCGGCAAGCGCCGCGCCCTGCAAACGCTGGTCGATGGTGGCATACTCGCCAGGCTGTGCGCCGAATTCGACATTCCCGCCGTTACGCTTTCGAACGAATCGTTTCTGGTGCTAAAAGACGGTAACGGTCTGGAACTCGACGACATCCGCACCGTCGAGGCCAATGAAACGGCGGGCGACCAGATTGCCAGCTTCCTGCGCAGGCTGTCCGCCGGGCCCAACTGTCGCCTGCACTGCTCGCTTTCCGGCGGGCGCAAGAGCATGAGCTACTTCATGGGGGTCGCTTTCCAGCTCTTCGCCCGCCAATGGGACAAACTCTACCACGTGCTCGTTTCGCCGGATTTTGAGGGGAACGAGCATTTTTTTTACCGGCCGAGGGTCAACCAGCGTATCGAGGCCCCCGCCCGGGACGGCAGCACCAGGTACCTCAATACCGATGATGCTGAAATTTCCCTGGTGGAACTGCCGCTCATCTTCCTGCGGGACAAGGTGTCCTTAAGCGGCGGCGGCGTGCGGGACCTGGTTGCTGAAGGTCAGCAGCACATCGACTCGGCGACCGTGCAGCTCCCCTTGAAGATCGATTTCGCTCAGCGCTGCGTGTACATCGGGAGCACCCGCATCGAACTTTTGCCCACCCAGTTGATGATCTATGCCAGCTTTCTGCGGCTCAAGGAGCGGGCCTGCCAGCACGCCGAGCGCTCCGCTTGCGAAGGGTGCCACTCCTGCTTTGTCCCCCTGGCCGGTCTCAGCGACCGCAGGGCGTTGGAAGGTATGCTCCCCGATTACGACAGGATGTATCCGGGAAACCCCTTCAAAAAGGACGAACTGCTGGAGCGCTGGGAAGAGGGGCTCGATGCAGATCTGCTGCGCCAGCACATCAGTAAGATCAACCGGCGGCTCAAGGAGCAGCTGAAGAACCCGACGCTTTTGCCGCTGTACCGGGTCGACACCGTCAGGCAGTACGCCAGGAGCCGTTACGGGGTGCGTCTGGAGAAAGGGCGCATCTGTTTTGGGACTCCGCTGCCGCCCGGCACAGGTGACCCATGAGCGAGACGAGCCATTGGAGCGGCCGCTGCGCGTTTTATGCCGCAAGCCTGCTGCGGCTGGGAGATTTTATCGACGCGGGATTTGTGGCGGCGATACTTTTCGAGAAGTATATCGAAGACGAGATGGGCCGGCACGGCCTGGAGCGCTCGCTCAACGGCGACTTTATCTTCCACGCCATTGACGGGCTCGCGGGGATCGATCCGTCCCGGTACCCGCCAAGCAAGCTCCATGAGATCCGCAAGATCCGCAATCGTTACGTGATCCATGCCGACCATGCGTTTCAGTGTTTCGACGATCCTGAAGAAAAGGAACATCTCAAGAGAGAAATTTCCAAGCTGGTGCATTTCGTCTGGCAGAATATGGATCCCGCCAGCTGCAACAGGTATCAGACCCAGGACCAGATACCCTTGCTGCAGGCCGATTATGCGCTCATGGCAGTACGGGAATACTTCCAAAACGACGACATAGAGCTGAACAGCCGCGAGAACCAGATCCACCGGGATGATTTCGAAGACCTCATGCAGATGCGCCAGCATTTCCTGCAGCTCACCGGGTTCCTGAACCAGGGGTTGCTGCAGGACTACCCGAACCTGGAGCTCGATATCATCTCGAGTGTCGATGAGACCTCCGGCTACGTCTGGCTGGCGGCAAACCTGAAGCGGGAGACCGATGACCACCTGCGCGACCGGGTGCGGCAGGCCTCGGCTTCGGTGGTTGCCACACCGCTCGACGTGCGGATCGGGATAGAATTCGGCGGTGAGGCTCACTCCTTCCGGGAGGATTACTACACCTTTCTCAAGACCCAGGAGTTTCGGGATTTCATCGGACGAAACGACGGTCTGCATCTGTTCGACGTCGACTGGTACAGTTCCATCATCAAGAGTGTCCCGGCTGGTGATCACATCGGTAGCGACGACTTTCACCTCGCTGTCAGGGATGCGCGCCTGCGACTTAAGACCTATGCCGATTCGCGCAGGATCGTTTCCTGGGACAGGCTCCTTACCGGTTACATTATCAGCCGCCAGAATTTAAGCTATGACAGTATTGTGGAAAAGCTGCAGGTTATCATCGAAATTTACTATCGCTTTGAGCGTTACCGCAGGGATCATCTCCGGCGGGAGGCGCCCCTGGCCTGGCTGCCGGGCAATATCTGAGGCCCGGCTGCCGTGCCCGTAACAGCCGGTTTCCCCCTCCCTGGCCCTCCCCCTCCGGGAGAGGGGACCTTGGGCGCCCTAGTGAGTGAGCTTTTTCTTAAGAGATTAAACACCCCCTCGCCCTCCGGGAGAGGGGTAGGGGTGAGGGATCGTCCACGAAGTTCAGAGTCCGGCGCTTTGTCCAGAGTACGGCCGGAACGCCGCTTCTGCCATGGCTCTGTATGCCCGTCGGAAAAATCTGTGTAAATCGTAAAAATGAAAGGCAACAGGAGTTATCGTAAATGTCGTCGAGCTGTATTTCGTTCCCTAAAGTGTGTCGTTTCCTGCCGTCAACGTTCGTTGTAACCAGTTTCACCAGCGTGTCCCAAGGCGGTGCTCTCTGATGGCGCAGCGCCACTTCTTCTGGCAGAGTCGCACTTTGCTTTGTCACTATCTGATTAACGTGGCAGTCGGCATCATGATAGCCGTTATCTTCGCGATGGCTGCCGGCAGTCAATGGGGCGAAGGTGTGCGCAATGCAGCCTTTGACCTGTTGGTGCGTTATGAGTACCAACAGACGCCTCATGCTGTTGCGCCCCGCAGTCCCTTGTTCTTCGTCGAGATCTCCCCGCTGGAATACCGGCAGTGGGGCGAACCGCTGCTGACTCCCCGCGAGAAGGTGGCCGATCTGATCGATGCCGCCTGGCATAAGGGGGCGCCGGTCGTGGTGCTGGATATCCTCCTGGACCGCCCCGACCGCGAGCACCCCGACGCCGATGCCAAGCTGCGTTCGCTGCTGCAGCGCATGCTGCGGGAAAACGCGCACACCAGGGTCATTTTCCCGGTTCGTGTCGGGGCCGACGGCGAGCTGCGCGGGCACCTGCTCGACGACTTCTTCGAGAGCCGCAGCGTCGCGGGGGAGCGCCTTTTCTACCCGGCTGCCCCGACGGTGCTGGCGTCGCAGGATGATCTCCTGAACCGTTTCTGGGGAGCCTACCAGGTCTGCCGTGACCGGCAGGGGGGGACCAGGATCATCTGGAGCGTGGCACTGCTCGCCGCCGCCCTGCACCAGGGGACCCAGGACCATCTGGAGCAATTGGCAAAGCGGCTGGTGGCCGGTGCCGGGCAGGCTCACGGCGGCGCGACCGGGGAGGGCGACGCCGAGCTGCGGCTCAAACTGGGCGAGAGAGAACTGCAGCTCGCGCCTTTAGAGCGCCTCGCTCCGGCAGATGCCGGGTACCCCGGGTTCCAGGCGGGCGAATCCCACGGGCTTCCCTACGCCCAGCGCGTCCGCTTTCTTATCGCTCCCAGGACCCTGGCCAGGCGCGACGCCGGCAACTTCCGTCCCGGACTGTCACCCGACTCGCTGGCGGGAAAGATCGTCGTCATCGGTAACGGCAGCCCCGAAACCGGAGATATCCTGGCTACGCCAGTCGGGCAGATGCCGGGAATGTACCTGATCGGCAATGCCATCAATACGATAGTCACGGGTCGCATGCCGGAGCATATGGAGGAGTGGCAGGACCTGCTGCTTGAGGCTGCCATGATCGTGGTCGCCGCCTGGCTGTTCCTGAAATTCCATACCATCCTGGCCCAGATCCTGTCGTCGCTGCTCTTTCTGGCCGCCCTGGTGCCGGTCAGCTGGTACCTCTACCGTGAATTCGGGGTGTTCATCAACTTCATCATTCCGGTGGTCGGGATGCGCCTGCACGGTATCGCCGATAGTCTCGAGACCATGTTCGCCACCAAGGGACGCAAACAGCACGATCACCATTAAAACGTTCAGCGGGCTGCCACGGTTGGCCTGCGCTATTACCTAATCCGAGGTGTTTTACCCATGAATTGCTATCGCCTGACCGCTGCCGCGCTCCTCCTTTGCTCCCTTTTCAGCTTTCCGGTTGCCGGGCGCGCCGGTGAGGTCGGGGTCTTTCTGGACAACCAGGCGGACTGCGCCATCCTGAGTTCCGCGGGGAACGGCTCCTGCCGCAAGGACGGCGCCATCTGGGCCGGCGACCTGATCAGGACCAAAGGGGCTCCGGGCGCCCTGGCCATCCAGTGGCTGGCTCCCGGTTACACCCGGCTTGAGCCTTTGGCTGCCGGGCAGTACCGCGTTTCCTTCACCGCGCCGCAGGAGACCAGCGGGGTCCTTGCCATGCTGGGCGACCTGGTGGGCTTTGCCCGCAAGGCAGGGCGCATCTCCCACTCGGCGGTGACGCGCGGCGCCCTAGACCCGCAGCCTATGCTTCCGGGAGACGGGGCCACGCTCCTGCCGGGCCGGCCGGTGACCTTTTCCTGGTGCGCTCCCGGGGTCTCAAAGATCGTCATTGCCACCGGCGCGGGGGTGAAGCTGAAGGAGCTCGCCGTGCCGCTCGGGGATCGCTCCCTTACCCTGCAACCCGCTGATCTGGGGCTCGCCGGCGCAGGTGTCTACCGCTGGACGCCGGTGCATGCCGCCGCGGAAGGGGGGCGCATCGTGCTGCTGGGCGAGGCGGCGGCAAAGCCGGTCTCAGAGGCGCTGCTCGCCATTGAAAAGGGGGAGGGGACGGCCGCGGAGCAGGGTCTCAAGGAGCTTGCCTACCTGCAGTTTGTCAGCGACAACTACCCCGACGACTACTCCCTTGGCGGGATGCAGTACCGTCTGGTCGATGAGCTTTCCCCGAAGCTGGCAGCCGACGACCGCGCCGCTGCGGAGCGCTTCAAGGCCGCCAGCGGAGTGCGCTACTGCAGGTAAGTTTCGGCCCGGGCGAGGGACCTAGTACCCAGTCCAACTTATGCTTTCGGATGGCTTTTTGTGTAGCTTCACCCTGGTACCCTGCCCAGCTTAAAACGGCGGTACCCTGCATGCCTTTCGCGAACCGTAGGTTGCCGGTGAACGGATGTATCGTGAACCGCAACATTGCACCGTTGGGGTTCACGATGAGACTGTTCACCTCCAACCTACGGAAACAATAAATGGCTGACAGAAGCTGGACTTGAGTACTAGGTCGCCCTTGGACTCCGCTCAGGGAGCAGGCGTTCGCTGAGCGGAGTCGAAGCGCAAAGTACGACATTTTAAGTCGGACTGGGTACTAATCGCCCCTACCGAGTTCCGTAGGGGCGAATCATCATTTGCCCTGACTCTTGCGGGATGGGGGCAGCCCGTTACCAGCACCAATTTCTGATACATAAAATGAGCTACTTAGGCTTACGTTACTGACGAGGTGAAAGATTCATGAAGGCAGTTCCAACCTACATCCTGGCGGCACTGCTGCTCCTTGTCTGCGGCGGCCCGGTGCACGCCGCCGACCGGGGCGCCGCGGGAAGCGGCCGCATGGTCACCATGACCTTTGAATTCGTCGACGCCTGCGACGACGGGTACAGTCCCGAAATTGACTTTTACCTCAAGGAAAATCCCACTCGTTACTGGGGTACCTTCTGGCTCAGGTATTTCAACGAGCCGTTGACCTCGGAGATCTCCTGCGAAAGCGGCAAGGAGATCTGTTTCGGGGCTTGGCTCAATAACGTGAGCTGGGGATGTGGCAAGAAGTGTGTGGAGCCGGTCAAGGGCGCCTGTTTCGTCTGCCAGCAGGCCCTGGTGTCAATCGGACTCGAGTGTAAAAAATAGGCAAGATTATGAATAATAGATCAATACTTCACGCTTTACTCCTGATGACCTGCCTGGCAAGCGCCGCTCCGGCCCCCGGGGCCGAGGTGAAAAACCTGCGCAGCGGTCAGCAGGCGAACCTTGCCTATGCGAGCTACGACCTGGCCGGAAAGCCCGGCGAGTTGGAGGCGGAGCTGAAGGTCGGCGTCGAGATCGGCGGCGAGAAATACAGTTCCGACCGGCTCTCTCTCAAGGGCGATTTTGGCAAGGGTGTCAAGATCGGCGTGGGGCGCAGGATAACCTGGGACCTTTTGAAGGACATGCCTGCCGGCTATGACGGCGAGCTGACCTGGGACGTGGAGAGCGTCGCGTCGCAAAAAGCGGCGCCGGCCAGTGCGAAGGGATCCGCCGTGGCGCTGACCGAAGCGGCAACCGGGATGCAGTTCCAGTCGCTGCCCGGTGGGTGCTTCAAGATGGGCGACAGCTTGGGCGACGGGGATGACGATGAGAAGCCGCTGCACGAGGTCTGTCTCGATCCCTTCACCATAGGCACCTTCGAGGTGACCCAGAGCCAGTGGCAGGCCGTCATGGGGAGTAACCCCTCCTACTTCAAACAGTGCGGCAAGAACTGTCCGGTGGAAAGCGTTTCCTGGGGTGACGTCAATGCCTTCCTGACCAAGCTCAATTTCAAGGGGAGCAGGCAGTTCCGTTTGCCGAGCGAGGCGGAGTGGGAATACGCGGCGAGCGCCGGCGGGCGGCGGGAGAAGTACAGCGGCGCCGGCCCGACGGCCGCACCCCTGGCCTGGTGCGAGGGAAACGCCGGGGGAAAGACGCACCCGGTGGGTCAAAAAAAGCCCAATGGCTTCGGTCTCTACGACATGAGCGGCAACGTTGCCGAATGGGTCGCCGATTTTAAGGACGAATACCCGGCCGTCCCCCAAAAGTCCCCCCAGGGCCCCGACTCCGGGAGTAACCGGGTGGTCCGGGGCGGATCCTGGCTCAGTGCCACCAAGGAATTGCGCGCCAGCAGCAGAAGCGAGCTGACGCCATCGGTCAAGACCAATTCCATCGGGTTCAGGCTGGTCCTGCTGCCGGCAGAGAGCGACAACTGACAAGGAGCATAAAAGCAATGTCCCGGTATTTCATGATGCTGATGGTTCTGCTGGCGACAGCCGCCAACGGCTGGGGTGCACGAACCACCTCGAAGGTCCTGATCGTCCCCCAAAGCGCCCAGACCGATATCACGCCGCCGTCGATAACCATCACCAGTCCGGACCTGAAACGCGACCAGGCGCCGGCGACCAGGCAGGCGAAACTGGTGGTGGCCGGCAGGGCGACAAACGCGAAGGGGATTGCCTCGGTTTCGGTGAACGGGACGACCGCGCAACTGGACGAGCGGGGGAACTTTTCCGCCGAGATCCTGCTCAAGCCGGGCAAAAACCTGATCACGGTGGTCGCTCTTGACGTCGCGGGGTACCAGGGTGTGGAGAAATTCCAGCTGAGCCGGCAAGGCGACGCCGTGGCGCTGCCGTCGTCGGAGGAACCGGAGGAGAGCGGCAAGAACTACGCCCTGGTGATCGGCATCAACCAGTACCAGCAGCTGACAAAACTGAACACGGCGGCCAATGACGCCCAGGAAGTGGCAAAGGTGTTGCGGGAACAGTACGGCTTCACTGCGACCCTGCTGCTCGATGAAAAAGCGACCCGTGCGGCCATCCTCAGGGAGTTGAACACGATAAAAAACCGCATGGCGGCAAACGACAGCCTGATTATCTTCTATGCCGGGCACGGTTCCCTCGACAAGGTGACGGAGACCTCCTTCTGGCTGCCGGTGGATGCCGGCAACAGCGATGAAATGAGCAACTGGCTGGAAGCAAAGACCATTACCGACCAGCTGAAGCGCTCGCAGGCGCGCCAGATTCTGGTCGTGGCGGACTCCTGCTATTCCGGGACCATCAGCCGTTCCGTCGAACCGAGGCAGTCGCCGGAAGAGGGGACCCGCGAGATTTACCTGAAGCGGATGACCCTCAAGCCGTCCCGGGTGTTGATTGCCTCCGGCGGCAACGAGCCGGTGAGCGATTCCGGCGGGTTGGGGCATTCGATTTTCACCGACATCTTTCTCAAGGCCCTGAAGGACCCCTTCGACAAGCGCTTCACCGCGGAAGAACTGATGACCAGGCACCTCAAGGAGTCGGTGGCCGGCCGCAGCGCCCAGACGCCGGAGTACAAGGCGATACGCGACTCGGGGCACGACAGCGGGGATTTCGTCTTCAACAAGCTGCATTGATCGGAGACGGACATCGATCATCCGGCGGGTACATTCTCATTTTGCAGATTGGTTTCACATATAAAAACGCATCGGAGGGGAAAAAGGTATGTTTTGCAGACCACTTAAGGTAATAACGTCGATGGTGCTCATGTGTTCTATTTCAGCTTGTTCAACAACTAAAATATCTTCAGTACAGGTTCATGGTAGAGAATTATCAAGAGTCGTATTGGATAAAAAGATCACGAGCAGCAAATATTCGCTTAGCGAAATAGATAGGTATAGCGTATCTGCCTCAGCCAATACCTGTACTGCTGATTTTGTCAAAACAGAAAATGCAGCCATGGATAATAATCATTATAAATATAAAAATTGCATCAACCTGCAACCGGTTGTCTTGGTTCCGGTTTATGTCGCTTTTTCCGTGTTGTCTTTAGGCACCTTTCTGATAAAGGACGGCCAAAACGGGTTTAAAGATTTTCGTGAAATTTTTGAGTGCAAAGTGACCGACGGATACAAGCTTGAAGAGGGTGAAGGGACCCTGACCCGCCAATTCCTCGATGAAAAGCACAAGACCTGCAGCACCGCACCGGTCACCACCGGCACGGTCGAGGTGGCCTACGGCGAACAAACCCTGAACCTGAAGCCTTCGGACCAAGGGGTGGTCCGCCTCCCCATGCGCCATATCGGTCATCTGGAAAACCTCGACAAGAAGACGACCATCGTCTGGCAGTACGAGGGGACCCGGATGACGACGGCTTCCAACTTTACCCCGGCCCAGCGGCAGGAAACCGTGAAAAACTATCTGAATAAGCTGGCCGATGACAAGCTTTTCACCATGCAGCTCAATGACCGCAGCGGTTTTTACCACCCGGACAACAAGCTGATGGACGAAATAAAAAAGGAGCTCCCCAAATACTACCGCCTGGAAAAGATCGCCAATCAGGCGCCCGAAGTTAAAACTGCCAACCGCCTTGCCAAGAGCGAGAACCAGGTTACCCGGTCGGCAGCTGAGGAACGGGAGCCCAACCGTCTCTCCAAAACCGAGAACGCGGTGGCGCACTCTTCCGCCGCCGACCGCTCCATGAACCGCCTCGCCAAAAGCGAAAACATGGTCGCGTCTGCCGATGAGCAGTCGGCCTACCGCCTGGTCCCCACCCAGTCGAGTGTCTATTTCAAGTCGGGGGATTATACCGGCAACATCGAACTGCCGGTCATCGACTATAACGAGACCCCCAAGCCGGTCGAGGTCAAGACCAACATCATGTCCCGCAAGGTCAATAGCCTGCTGCCCGCCTACCAGAACGAAGACCGCAACATGAAGGTGGAGGTCAAGGACACCAGCATGTCACTGACCAATAAAACGGGCAAAGCCATGCAGTTAAACAAGATGTCGCTTTATTACAACGGCAAGTTTGTCGACAACATCCTTGAGCATCCGATGGAACTGGCGCCCGGAGCGACGACCAGTGACATCCCTTTAGCACCGGTAATCGAACGTGAGCTGGGGTTGCTGGCCAAGTACGGCAGCCTGAACGCCCATCAGGCCCAGCGCATGAAGATCAACTTCGGCCTGGGTGCTTCCTATCTCGACCCGCAGACCAATGCCCCGAGCATGATGAACAAGGTTAATAGCTACAGCGTGTATGACATGGTGAAGAACATCTCGGAGACGGAGCGGCTTGACGGCCACATGCTGTCACTGCTTGATGAGAAAAGCATTCCATCCTCGGAATTGCGCGAGATGATCACCGGCTCCGCGCAGGCTTCCGATGCCTATGATCCCACCATCGTGCAGCTGGACCTCAAGGTCGAGTTTGACACCGGCAAGTTCGCCATCAAGAAGGAGTACTTGGAGAAGCTGGAAAAGATCGGCAGCGCCATGAAAAAGTACCCCAAATTGAAGGGGGTCATTGAAGGGCATTCCGACAATGTGGGGACGGAAGAGGTGAACCAGAAACTGTCGGAGCGCCGCGCCGCAGCCGTGAAGCAGTACTTGGTGCAGACCTTCGGCATTGATCCCCACAGGATTCAGGCGGAGGGTTTCGGGATGGCGCGTCCGGTGGCCGACAACGACTCCGCCGCCGGCAGGGCCCAAAACCGCAGGATCGAGGGGAGGATCATGGAGTTCGGCGCCTAAGCGCACTGGGCGGCGCAGAGCTTTGCGAGCATCCGCCCCCGGCTTACCCAACGACAGTACTTTTGCACCAGTTGCAAGCTGCGGGGAATGGTTCCCGCAGAAACCTGATCTTTTAGGAGGAAAAGAGTGATTAATTTCAAATGGGTGCTGCTTTTTTCAACGTTAACAATGATGACCGGGTGCGCCGGTCTGATGCCGTCAAGGCAGCTTACCGGAGATCAGCTTGCCCGCCAGCAGGAGATGATCCGGGAATATATGGCAAAGATGAAGGGACGCACGGCGGCTCCGGCAGTTGCCACTGCCCAGGCGGCGCCCACCGTAACGACTGAAGAGGGCCTGCTGCAGGCCATCAATGCTTTCCCGGCCCTCTCCAAAAAGGTCACCTTCACCAAAAAGCAGGATAGCTTCGAGGTGGACGGCGTCAGGTTCCTGGACCCGGAGGGGGCGATCAAACTCTACAGTTTTGACGTTCAGACCGGTGACGTCACCTATCTGGCCCGGACCGGCGGGGACAGCTATGTCTGCAAGTACGTGCGTGTTACCACGGGGATGGAACCTGTCAAAATCGGGGATGCAGTTTTCCGTAACGGCGACTGGAAAATAACGACTGTTACCGGCAAAAATTTCTCCGGCAGCAAGATCATTCCTTTGGGCAAAGGCTTCATCATCAGCAGGGAAGACGGCAGCGGATTTGCCTGGACGCCCGGCCGCGCCTTGCAGAGCTTTTCCGCACCGCAGGGCTTTCAGATCGCCGATTATCAAAACGGTGATATCGGCGGGACCCGCTACATCCTTTGCGAACGGATGATTGAAGGGCAGGAGGCTGCCGAAGGCTCCTTCGGTGCGCTGGTCAACTCGGTGCAGGCTCTCGGAAGCACCCTCGGTATCGGCCAGAAGGAAGACTACCTGCTCCTGAACATCGACACGGCGGCGACGGTGCCGATCAATATTTCCTACGACCTCAAAAACGAAGCGGCGCACAGCAACTGCAGACCTGCGGGCAAATTTGTCAACAAGTGCGCCAATGTGCAATTCTATGAGTCACTGTATGACAAATACGGCAACCCCAACGGCGGTCATTATTACTGGGCGATCAACTGGTACAATACCGCTTCCGGGCCGCTTTTGCTCTTCAAAGACAATAACGCCCGGGACCTGTATGCTCAGAACCTGGTAACCAATCAGAAGGCTGTCATACTGTCGCGCATGCTGGGAATCAACTGGTTCACCTCGACCCAGGACAGCGAAGGGAAAGTCAGTGTAACCGCCAAGATGGGATTCAGCAAAGAGCACGTGGCGGACGTGGAAAGTGAATTTGTCGCCAAACTCGCGGAACTTGTCAGCAAAGAGAAATAACCTCACCGGCCTGCTTTGGCAGCGGCGAAGGCATTGAATCATCAATTGATACCCGGCCCCTCTTGGGAGGAGCCGGGTATCTTCGTATCCGCCGACCGAAACGTTTCTCTTTCCCTGATCGGGTTTCCTCTCTGGTATCTTTCCCTTTGGCAGTTGTGAACGAAGGTAACCCCGCAGCAACGGGGATCTCCAATCGGTATACGCAAGGATCGGGACTGCGGAACGATATTTTTAACCAAAACGAAAAAAGTTCCTGTATTATCAAGCCTGTAACTAATCAGGAGGGAAACCATGACTGAAATTCTGGCGACACACCCGTTACTCCTCATAACCCTGGGACTCGGCACAGCCGCGATCCTGATTCTGGCCTACTACTCGGTCGTCATCGTTTCCGGCAATGCCATCGCCGTCCTCGAGCGGCGCTGGATCGGCAAGAAGATGCCCCAGGGGCGCGTGGTCGCCATGGGCGGCGAGGTCGGCATCCAGGCGCGCACCTTCGGGCCGGGAATGCACTTCCTGATCCCCTTCCTGTACGTCGCTTCCAAGTACGACTTCATGGAGATCAGCAACGGCGAGATCGGGACGGTCGAGTCCATCGACGGAGAGCCGATTCCGCCCGGGCGCATCTTCGCCAGCGTCGTCGCGGGGCACAACGCCTTCCAGGACGGCGAGGCGTTCCTGGTGAACGGTGGCCAGAAGGGGCCCCAGATCCAGATCCTCCCCCCGGGCAAGTACCGGATCAACCCGTACCTGTTCCACGTCGCCAAGAGCGACGCCGTTAGCATCGACAAGGGGAAGGTCGGGGTGGTGACCTCCTCGGACGGAACCCAGATCCCGGCGGGGAGGCTCCTGGCGCAGAGCGTCCTGGGCCATTCCAACTTCGAGGACGGCCAGTCCTTCCTGGAAAAGGGTGGGCAGAAGGGTCCCCAGATCGACATCCTGAGGCCCGGTACCTACCGCATCAACCTGAACCTCTTTAAGGTGGAGATCCACGAGGCGACGGTGGTTCCCGCCGGGAAGATCGGCCTGGTGACTGCGCTGGACGGAAGCCCGCTTCCCGAGAACGAGTTCATCGCCAAGTCGGTCGACGTGCACGACGACTATCAGGACGGCCCGAAGTTCCTGGCCGGCGACGGTCAGCGCGGGCCGCAGCTCGACGTGCTGCGCCCCGGTACCTACTACATCAACCCGCTCATGTTCAAGGTGGAGCTGGACGACGTCGCGATCGTGGAGCGCGGCCAGGTGGCGGTCGTCATCTCCAACGTCGGGGAAGAGCCGACCGACGAGATGAAGAAGCGGCTGACCTCGTCCCAGACCGACGGCGAGGGGGCGGTCGAGGAGGAGGCCCGTGAGCGCTACGTGGTTCCCAAGGGGTTTCGCGGCATCCAGGAGGAGGTGGCCGGACCCGGGCGCTACTATCTGAACAAGCGCGCCTTCATTCCCTACATTATCGACACCACCAACATCACCATCGACTGGGACAACTCCGAGGACACCCGCTTCGACCAGCTCCAGGTCATCTCCAAGGACGGCTTCCCGATCGATGTCTCGGTAAAGGTCGTGGTCCGCGTGCGTCCCGACCAGGCGCCGTACCTGGTGGCGAAGATCGGTTCCATCGAGAACCTGATCCAGCACGTCATTCATCCCATGATCGATTCGTCGTTCCGTAACCAGGCCTCCTCCACCTCGGCGATGAATTTCATGCAGAACCGCCAGAACGAGCAGACCAACGCCGAGGAACGCGCCAGGCACGGCCTGGAGAAGTACCACGTGGAGTGCGTCTCCGTTCTCATCTGCCA
>Ga0209123_1000756_pt1 | contig 37645 bp, 30 predicted proteins | sample BarGraIncu00431A_FD_184500 | JGI IMG/M metagenome (GOLD analysis project Ga0209123, IMG submission 184500) | Arctic peat soil microbial communities from Barrow, Alaska, USA - Barrow Graham LP Incubations 004-31A (SPAdes) (version 2) | ecosystem: Environmental > Terrestrial > Soil > Wetlands >... | reverse complement strand
TGCGCACAATGCCGAGCATATGTTGGCATTGCGGCTTGCTCGTGCAAACCGTCAATGGAATCGCTATTGGCTGCAAATCTCAAGCGAACAACAGGATCAACTCTCCACATCAGTTTGAATCGCACCCTGTTCTCAAGGCTACACTCTGCGCCGTGTCACTAATCAAATCTGCCTCCATCGTTTCACTGTTGACCCTGGCCTCACGCATCACCGGCTTGGCGCGCGAGTTGCTGATTGCGTCCACTTTTGGCGCCAGCGCATTGACGGATGCCTTCAATGTTGCATTCCGCATTCCCAACTTGTTTCGCCGGTTTTTCGCTGAGGGTGCGTTCAGTCAGGCCTTTGTACCGGTGTTGGCCGCAACCAAAGCGCAGCAGGGTGACGCTCAAACCAAAGTATTGATAGACCGTGCCGCCACGGTGTTGGCTTGGGTTTTGCTGCTGGTCAGCATCGTTGGCGTACTCACGGCGCCTGCATGGGTTTGGGCCATGGCCAGCGGTTTGAAGCAAAATCCACGCGGCTTTGAGGTGGCGGTCGTCATGACGCGCTGGATGTTTCCTTACATCGCCTTCATGTCGCTGGTCGCCTTGGCAGCCGGCGTACTCAATACCTGGCGACGTTTTGCCGTGCCCGCTGCCACGCCGGTTTTGCTTAATTTGTGCATGATTGCAGCCGCCTGGTTGGGGGCGCCCTGGTTTAAGTCCCTAGGGTTGGAGCCGATTTATGCACTGGCTGGCGGCGTGCTGCTGGGGGGCGTGCTGCAACTGGCCGTGCAACTCTATGCGTTGGGGAAATTGGGTTTGAGCCCCCAAATAGGTCTTCGCTGGCGTGAACTTTGCATTGCTTGGGCTGACCCGGGCACCAAAAACATACTCAAGTTGATGGGGCCGGCCTTGTTGGGTGTCAGCGTGGCGCATATTTCGATGCTGATCAACACGCAAATTGCCTCCAATTTGAGACCAGGCAGTGTGAGCTGGATCACCTACGCGGACCGGCTGATGGAGTTTCCCACCGCCATGCTCGGTGTGGCCATGGGGGTGGTGTTGATGCCTCAACTCGCTGGTGCACGCGCATCCGGCGATTCTGCCAAATACTCTGCCATGCTCGATTGGGGCTTGCGTTTGGTGGTGCTGTTGGCCGTGCCGTGTGCGATTGCGCTGATTGTGTTTGCCAAACCTTTGGTGGCGGTGCTCTATCACTACGGTGCCATGACCGATTTCGATGTGCAGCAAATTACATCGGCCTTGATGGGCTGGGGCATTGGCCTGATCGGGATTGTGGCCATCAAGGTATTGGCACCCGGTTATTACGCGGCCCAGGACACCAAAACCCCGGTACGGGTTGCCATCGCTGTGCTGATCATCACGCAGTTGCTTAACATTGCGCTCGTACCCGTGTTTGCACACGCCGCACTGACGCTTTCCATTGGCATCGGAGCCATGATCAATGCAGTGTGGTTGTTGGTGGGCTTGATGCGCCGTGGCAGTTACAAACCTGAGCCGGGCTGGGGAGTTTTTGTGTTGCAAGTGATTGCGGCTTGCGCTTTACTGATGGTGTTTCTGATGTGGGCCAACGGCGCTTTTGACTGGACCCAGCTGCGTGCCGAGCGGCTTAAGAGAATTGTGCTTCTAGCCCTTATATTGCTTGCGTCATCAGCTATATATTTTGTAGCGATCTGGGCGAGCGGCCTGAAGCTTCGGCAGTTCTTGCGGCGCTGATTGTGCTGGCTCATACCCGTTGAAGAAAGGATGCCCTATGAAACTTTCACTCAATGTACCCACGGCGCTTGAATACTTTGCCACGCTGGTGCAAAGCGATGCTGAATTCCCGTTGCTGGAGGCGGCTATCAGCCTGGCGCAGGATGAATACCCCAATCTGGATGTGGGACAAGTTCTTGCCGAGGTGGATGAACTGCTCGCGCGATTGAAACGCCGGATTGCGCCTGACGCGGGTGCGCTACAAAAACTACGTGCCGTGAACCAGTTTTTCTTTCGGGATCTGAGTTTTGCCGGGAACGTCAACCACTTCCATGACCCCGACAACAGTTATGTCCATGTCGTTTTGCGTACCCGTCGGGCGATACCCATTTCACTGGCGGTGGTGTGGCTGGAATTGGCTCAGGGCGTGGGACTGGCTGCCCGGGGCGTCGGGTTTCCTGGGCATTTCATGGTGAAAGTCAATTTGCCAGAAGGGCAGGTGGTGATCGATCCGCTGGACGGGCAGTCATTGAGCCGCGAGGACCTGGCAGAGCGGCTGACGCCTTACCGCCACAGTAATCATTTGGCGGATGAATTGGACATTCCGCTGGGGCTTTACCTGCAGATGGCTCAGCCGCGAGAAATCATCGCCAGAATGTTGCGCAACCTGAAAGACATTCACACCGGCCAGGACGACTGGTTGCGCTTGATTGCCGTTCAAAACCGGCTGATTGTGCTGCTGCCGCAAGCCTGGAGCGAGTACCGCGACCGGGGCTTGGCCCATGAGCATGCGGGGCACGCCGACCAGGCGCTCGATGATCTGGAAACTTATCTTCTTAACGCCGACCAAGGCGCGGACTTGGCCGCCATCGCCCATCGGGTGGCCGAGTTGAAACGGGCAAACGGGTAGGGTTTGTATAAAAAACGGGGCGCTAGGCCCCGTCGATCATGCGTTAGTAGCTACTTATTTGATAGCGACTGCACGCAAACTTCTGAACTGCCAATTAGCGAACGACAACGGCAGCTGTCGTGCCGCGGTCGGCGATCACACCAATTTCATACACCTGCTCGCCCGCAGCGCGCAAGGTGGCGGCGCAAGCTTGCGCGTTGGCAGCGTCAATTACCACCACCATGCCGATGCCGTTGTTGAACGTGCGGTTCATCTCGATGTCGTCAATGGCTGCGGTGGCTTGCAGCCAGGCAAACAGCTCGGTTTGCGGCCAGCTGCCTTTGACCAGATGGGCGGCGGTGCCTTCAGGCAACACGCGCGGAATGTTTTCCAGCAAACCGCCGCCGGTGATGTGGGCCAGTGCCTTGATCGGGTGGGCGGCCAGTGCGGCCAGCACATTGAGCACATAAAGACGCGTCGGCTCCATCACGGCTTGTTTGAACGGCTTGCCGTCCAGCGTGGCGGGCAGCTGGTCGCCAGCGCGCTCAATGCACTTGCGCACCAGGCTGAAACCATTGGAGTGCACGCCGCTGGACGCCAGACCCAGCACCACATCGCCGGGTTTCACATCGGCACCGGTCAGGATTTTTGATTTTTCGACTGCACCGACGGCAAAACCGGCCAGGTCGTATTCACCCGCCGGGTACATGCCGGGCATTTCAGCCGTTTCGCCGCCAATCAGGGCGCAGCCAGAGAGCTCACACCCTTTGGCAATGCCACCGACCACCGCGGCTGCGGTGTCCACATCGAGCTTGCCGCAGGCAAAGTAGTCCAGAAAAAACAAAGGCTCGGCACCTTGCACCAGCACGTCGTTCACGCTCATGGCCACCAAGTCGATGCCCACGGTGTCGTGCATATTCCACTCAAAGGCCAGTTTGAGCTTGGTGCCCACGCCGTCGGTGCCGCTGACCAGCACCGGTTCTTTGTAGCGCTTGGGCACTTCAAACAGGGCACCAAAACCGCCAATGCCAGCCAGAACGCCTTCGCGCATGGTTTTCTTGGCCAACGGTTTGATACGTTCGACCAGCGCGTCACCCGCATCAATGTCGACACCGGCGTCTTTGTAGGAAAGGGGAGAGGAATGGGTAGGTGTTGTCATTTAAATTGCGTCGATAAGTGCATTGAGGCGGGCAAGTGGACATAGCCCTATAGAATTTGCCCAGATTTTAAGGGTTAGTCCTGCGCCATCCAGATGCAATTTACTTCAATTCAAAAAAGAGCCACCAGTTGGGGCTTCATGGCGGCCATCGCAATATTGGTTTTGTGGCTTCTCGCCCCCGTCCTGACCCCCTTTGTGGTGGGGGCCATTCTGGCTTACGCCCTGACGCCCATGGTGGACTGGTTGGACAGGCTGGGCCGCGGCCATCTGCCACGCGTGCTGGCGGTTGTGATCACGGAACTTTTGTTTATTCTGGTGGTGTTGGGGATTGTGCTGCTGATCGTGCCCATCCTGGCCAAGGAATTGCCTCAGATTCGCGAACAGGTCCCGTTGTTACTCGATGGCATCAATGCAACGCTGAAGCCATTGTTGGCTGAATATGGCATTCCCTTCACCCTGGATCTGGCCAATATCAAGGCCTTTTTCCTGAAATACCTCAGTACCAATGCCGAAGATACTTTTGTATCTGTCGTGGCGTCCCTCAAGCTCGGCGGCAGTGTGGCATTTGCCGTCTTTGGCAATTTGGTGCTGATTCCTGTGGTCTTGTTTTATTTATTGATGGATTGGCACCAGTTTGTTGCCCGCGTGCTGGTGTTTGTGCCGCCTCACCTGCGCGCGCCCTATGACCGGTTTAGCAACGAAGTGGACCTGGTGCTGGGTCAGTACCTGCGGGGGCAGTTGCTGGTCATGGGGGTGTTGGCGATTTATTACAGTGCCGGTTTGAGCTTGTTTGGTCTGGATCTGGCCCTGCCGATTGGCATCTTTACCGGGCTGGCCGTCTTTGTGCCGTATGTGGGCTTTGGTCTGGGTTTGATACTGGCGCTGCTGGCGGGTTTGCTGCAGTTCGCAGTCATCGCTGGTCCGGTCAAAACGCTGATCATGGTGGCCGTGGTGTACGGACTGGGTCAGCTGATTGAAGGTTTTTTCCTGACCCCCCGCCTAGTGGGTGAACGAATTGGATTGCATCCCCTGGCCGTCATTTTTGCCTTGCTGGCGTTTGGGCAACTGTTTGGATTTGTTGGTGTGTTGATTGCCTTGCCTGCCAGCGCGGTGTTGCTGGTGGCCATCCGCCGGGTGCAGTCGCGTTATCTTTCCAGCAAACTATATCGGGGTTGAAGTCGAAGAATGAAGCAGATTGCCCTGGACCTTGGCCTGGCTACCGGCCCAACCCTCACCAGCTTTTTCGCTGGCCCCAATGTGGCCGCACTTGAGCACCTCAAACTTTGGGTGGGCGATAAAGCGTCGTCAGCGACCCGCTCACCGGTGCCCATTTACCTGTGGGGCAGCGAAGGTAGTGGAAAAACGCATCTGCTCAAAGCGGTTCAGGACGCCTTGCAAGAGCAGGGCGCTACCGTGGGCTGGCTCGATGCCTCGGTCATGTCACCCCCAGAATTTGATGAGCGCTGGGCTGTCGTTTTGATGGATGAAGTGCATTTGTACACCGCCATTCAGCAGCACGCCGCGTTCAACTGGTTCGTCAATGCGCAAACCCACCAGCGCGGCGTGTTGGCCGCAGGCGCCTTGCCACCGGCTGACCTCAAACTGCGCGATGACCTGACCACCCGGCTGGGTTGGGGCCACATCTTTCAGCTGCATGTGCTCAGCGAGCCGGAGCGGCGCGCCGTGTTGCGACAAGCGGCAGATGCACGCGGTTTGTTTCTGGGCGAGGATGTAATGGACTACATGCTGACTCGATTCAGCCGCGACCTGGGCAGCCTGATGGAGTTGCTCGACCTGATTGACGGTTACGCCTTACAAACCAAGCGGGGCATCACCATTCCCCTGATCAAATCCATGATGGAAAACTCCTGAACGCATGAAACTTGTCCTTTTTGACCTTGATCACACCTTGATTCCGATTGACTCCGACCATTCGTGGGGGCAATACACCAGCACCATCGGCTGGACTGACCCGGTTGATTTCAATCGTAAAAACGATGCGTTTTATGAGCAGTACAAAGCCGGGACGCTCGATATTCATGAGTACGTGCGATTTTCAACCGCAGCGGTGAAGCACCAAGGCGCTATCAATTCAGAAGCTGCTCACGCCCGTTTCATGGGCTCTATCGTCCAACCAGCTATAAAAACCCAAGCACGGGCGTTGGTCCGTGAACACCAGCAGGCAGGCGATGAAGTGATCATCGTCACCGCCACCAACGAGTTTGTCACCCGCCCAATTGCGCAGGCTTTTGGGGTTTCGGAATTGATCGCGGTCGAACTGGAGCGCGATACGGCGCCTGGCGGCACGGGCTGGATCACCGGTGAAATCAAGGGCGTGCCCTCGTTTCGCGAAGGCAAGATCACCCGGGTGGCGCAATGGCTGGCCAGCCGCCAATTGGACTGGGCGGATGTCGAGACTACTTTCTACACCGATTCCATCAACGATCTGAGTCTGATGGAGCAGGTGACCCATCCCGTGGCGACCAACCCGGACGAGCGTCTTCGTGCCATTGCGAAAGAGCGCGGATGGCGCATACTTGACCTGTTTTAAAGTAATGGGACAAAGCCTGCTCACTTCGCGTGTTGGCGGCCTGTCCTGCAAAATACCAGACTAATGATTAAAAAATTTATCAGCAAACTGTTGGGCAAAACACCGTCCCCAGTCAAAGGCAAAAAGCTTCAATTTGGCAAACGTGAGGAAGTCTGCGTAGCGGCCCACGGCATCGATCCGACCCTGGTGGATGACCGGGCACTCAACGTGGTGCGAACCCTTAAATCGGCCGGGTTTGAGGCCTATATCGTCGGCGGTGCGGTTCGTGACCTGATGGTGGGCTTGCGGCCCAAGGATTTTGACGTGGCCACCGACGCCACCCCCGAGCAAGTCAAAGGCCTGTTTCGGCGTGCCTTCATCATCGGGCGGCGGTTTCGTATTGTTCACGTCGTGTTCGGACGGGGGCGTGAAAATGATGTGATCGAGGTCTCTACTTTTCGCGCCTACATGGACAACGCGGCGGCTGAAGCGGTATCGGGCAACGAGCGCACCAGCAAAAACGAGCTCGCTGGCATGAAGCACGCCGTGGACGCCAGCGGCCGGGTACTGCGCGACAACGTCTGGGGTCCGCAAGAAGAAGACGCAGTGCGCCGTGATTTCACCATCAATGCCATGTACTACGACCCGGAAACCCAGATCGTGGTGGACTATCACAACGGCATCAAGGACGCCAAGAAGCGCGTCATTCGCATGATCGGCGACCCCGCCACGCGCTACCGCGAAGACCCGGTACGCATCATCCGTGCCGTGCGCTTCTCGGCCAAGCTCAGCGCCCTGGGCTTCAAGCTGGAGGCCAAAACGGCTGCGCCGCTGATCAAGTCGCAAGAGCTGTTGGCCGAGGTGCCACAGAGTCGCTTGTTTGATGAAATGCTCAAATTGCTGCAAACCGGTCATGCGTTGGCGTCCATCGCGCAACTCAAATTGCTGGGCATGGAGCGTGGCATTTATCCGCTGCTCGATGTGGTGGTGGAGCGTGCTGAGTCGATCTTTGTCAAAGCCGCGCTGCAAGACACGGATCGTCGTGTCGGTGAAGGCAAGCCCGTGGTCGCCAGCTTCCTGCTGGCTTGCGCCCTGTGGGCCGACGTGCGTGACGGCTGGGCCCAGCGCATCAATCAGCGCCAGCATTCGCACCCGGCCTTGCAGGATGCGATTGACGACGTGTTCAATGCGCGCATTGGCGATGTGTCAGGCCGCGGCAAACTCGCGGGCGACATGCGAGAAATCTGGATGATGCAGCCGCGCTTCGAGAAGCGCGTGGGCAGCGCCCCGTTTGGGCTGGTTGAGCAAGCCCGTTTTCGGGCTGCGTTTGACTTCATGCGTTTGCGCGCCGATGCCGGTGAGATCGACGTGGTGCTGGCCGACTGGTGGCAGGAGTTCAGCCTGGCCAACGACGACCTGCGCCAGGATATGGTCGATCAGGTGCGTGAAGAGCAGCAACAAAAACAACGCGCCCCGCGTGTCCACAAGATGCCGCAGGCCAAAGTTGTGCCCCCGCAGGCTCGTGATGATGCCGAGCCTCAAGTCCAGCCGGAAGCTGGAGCGTCCGAAAACTACCCGGCTGACGCTGAGGCTCCTAAAAAACGGCGTCGTCGCAGACGCCCCAGCGGCCCTAAAACAGGTGGCGAGTCATCACCTGACGCGGGTGACGCAGGCGTTTAAATCAGAAAAAGCTGGTCCCATGGTGCGCGATCCGGTGACTGCCTATATCGCCCTGGGTGCCAATCTGGGCAATCCCGCTGCAGCCTTGCTTCAAGCCATGGATGACATGGACAACATCAAGGGCATTAGCCTGGTCAGTCGCTCTTGCCTGTATCGCACGGCCCCCGTTGAGTCCAGTGGCCCGGATTATGTGAATGCGGTGGTCGAGATCCTGACTGTTTTGACGGCGCCCGCTTTACTGGTCCAGATGCAACAACTGGAAAACCTGGCCGGACGTGAGCGGCCTTTTTTTAATGCACCGAGAACACTGGACCTGGATGTTTTGCTCTATGGGGATGCGCAGATAGAGAGCCAGTCACTCATCATTCCGCACCCCCGCATGAACGAGCGCGCCTTTGTGCTCGTGCCACTGGCCGAAATTGCGCCAACCCTCGTCAAGCCGGAGCAGCTGCGGTTGATCTCTGACCAATCCATCATGCGAATGGATACGCTCTAAAGCAGGGAATTCCCTAGGCTTGTCAGGCTGATTTGACACCTGTTTTTTGATCATTCTCTATAGAATGAAATCACTTGCTGACAGGAAAAACCATGCAATTCAATAATATGCGAGTGGCCACCAAGTTGTGGCTCGGCGTTGGCGTTATTGTGGGGTCGATGGCTCTGATGGTTGGTTTAGCCGCATTACGACTAGCCAGTCTTCAGTCCGATCTGGACTTGAAACAAAATCAGCTCACGACCCGAATCAAGTCTGTCAGTATCTGGTCTGGCCTGACAGAGTCCAATTCAATTCGAACACTGGCCATGATCTCGGCTTACGACACCAGTATTGAAGCGGCGCTCAAATCGGAAATTACAGCGACATCCGCCAAGATAACGTCTGCCCAAAAGAGCATTGAAGAGATGTCATTGGGGCAGGACGAATTGGCCCAGATGAAAAAAATCGCTTCCGCACGCAAGCTCATGATTGACTCACGCAACAAGTCCATCAAACTGAAATCCGATGGCAACAGCGAAGAAGCGCTGCGCACCGTCAAGGATGAATACATGCCTGTGGTGGCTAATTATTTATCGGTGTTGAAAGAATTGGTGGACATGGAAGAAAAATCCATGGTTTCCTTGTTACAGGAAATCCAACAATCCCGGACTTCGCTGGCCACGGTATTGGCCGCTTTTTTTGTGTTGCTTTTTTCTGCCATTTTGGCGGGTGCCAGGTGGCTGATTCACTCCATTCGCCAGCCTCTGATTCAGGCCAATGAGTTGGCCGCACGCATTGCCCAGGGCGATCTCAGCATGAAAATTGACACTTCACGCGGCGACGAGTTTGGCGATTTGATGAAGTCCCTGGCCTCGATGAATGAATCACTGGGGCGCATGGTGCAGCAAGTGCGTCAAAGCACTGACAGCATTGCCACTGCCAGCGCGGAGATTGCCACGGGCAACAACGACCTGGCCCAGCGTACCGAACAGACGTCCAGTAACCTGCAGTCCACAGCCTCCAGCATGCACCAATTGACGACGGCGGTGCAGCACAGTGCTGACAACGCCCGTCAGGCCAGCTCACTGGCTGCAAATGCCTCGTCCGTCGCTGAAAAGGGCGGAGCTGTCGTCAAGCAAGTGGTCTTCACGATGGAAGAGATCAATGTCAGCAGTAAGCGGATTGCCGACATCATTGGTGTGATCGATGGCATTGCTTTTCAAACCAATATTCTGGCGCTCAATGCCGCGGTTGAGGCCGCGCGGGCCGGTGAACAAGGCCGTGGTTTTGCCGTGGTGGCCAGTGAAGTGCGCAGTCTGGCGCAGCGTAGCGCCGAAGCGGCCAAAGAAATCAAGGGTTTGATTGGCACCTCGGTCGAGAAAGTCGCCTCTGGCACCAAGCTGGTCTCAGACGCAGGCTCCACCATGAACGACATCGTTCAGTCGGTGCAAAAGGTGGCCGATGTCATTGGTGAGATTACTTCTGCATCATCGGCGCAAAGTTCGGGGATTGAGCACGTCAATCAGGCCATTGGCAACTTGGACCAAATGACACAGCAAAATGCGGCGCTGGTGGAGGAAAGTGCGGCAGCGGCCGAAAGTCTTCGCGAGCAAGCCGACCAAATGGCCCAAGCGGTGTCCGTTTTCAAACTCAGTGGAATGGTCTTGGCAACCGCGCGCAGCCTGCGGGATATCACGCCGCGCGCTGAAGGCTTGACCTACAAACGCCCCCAACAACTGGCGCCTTTGAGGAAGACGCCAGCGTTATCCCACAGTTAGAAGGCTTGCGGTTTCAGATAGGAAGGTTGATCAGGCCAGTTCGGCAATCAGCTCGATCTCGACGCAAGCGCCCAGCGGGATTTGCGCCACACCAAAAGCACTGCGGGCGTGCGCACCTTGGGCGCCAAAAACTTCGCCTATCAACTCGCTGGCACCATTGGTCACCAGGTGTTGCTCAGTGAAATCGCCCGTGGAATTGACCAGCGACATCAGTTTGACGATGCGCTTGACGCAGTTCAGGTCACCCACCGCCGCATGCAGCGTACCCATCAGGTCAATGGCAATGGCCCGAGCGGCGGCTTTACCCTCTTCGGTACTCATGTCTTTACCCAGTTGACCGACCCAAGGTTTGCCGTCTTTTTTCGCAATATGACCGCTTAAAAAGACCAGGTTGCCGGTTTGAACAAACGGCACGTAAGCCGCTGCAGGAATTGCCACCGGGGGCAGCGTGATGTTGAGTTCAGTGAGTTTGGCGTAAATGCTCATGATGCTTCCTTGGTGCTTGGTTAAGTATTAAATTGGCCTCTAGCCCCCGTTGAACCTGCGTGAGCAGCTACTTAATTAATAGCGACTTGGCTCTGGGACTGGGTCTGGCTTTGACCCTGAGATTGGGTTTGCGTTTGACTCTGGATCATGGGCCGTCCACTGTTCTGGCTTGGCAGCATTTCATCCGGCATGGACTCCACAGTGACACCAACGGACAGCGTGTGACTGGCGCCACCATGAATGACGCCACGAATCGGCGATACATCAAAGAAGTCGCGTCCTATGGCCAGCGTCACATAGTCTTCTCCGGGAGAGTGCCAGCCAGAGCGGTTGTTGGTCGGGTCCAGGTCGCACCAGCGTTCATCAGGCGGCAAATCGGGAACATAGACCGAGCACCAGGCATGGGACGCATCACTACCTTTGAGTTTGACGGTGCCAGGCGCGGCCTGGGTCAGCAAATAGCCGCTGACGTAACGCGCCGCAAGCCCCATGGTTCGCAGGCAAGCGATCATGATGTGTGCGAAATCCTGGCAAACGCCCTTGCGCTGGGCCAGTGCAACCCGTGCAGGCGTATTGATCTGGGTGCTTTGGCTCTCGTAGATAAAGTCGCGGTGAATGCGCTGCATTAAGTCTTGCGCCGCAGCCAGTACGCCGACACCGGGGGCAAAACTGGGGCGCGCATAAGTGGCAAACTCAGCGTGGTGCGGTACAAAAGGTGACGCAAAAACAAATTCGGTGGCAGCATCAAAACCACCGCCAGATTTGTAGCGGAAAAGCTCCCGCGTTTGCTCCCAGGTGATGCGGCTCAAGGGCAGGGGACGGGTCCTGGTGGTGACCACGCTTTGCGCGATGACTTCAAGGATGGTGTGGGGTGCCAGGAGCGAGAAAAAGCAGCGGGCATTGCCAAACACATCCAGCGTTTGCCGGATTTGCGCGGGCGGCGGTGTGATGTGCAGGGAATGGCTTAATAGCTGCTGGTAGCGGGTGTTCACGGGCTGCAGAAAAGCCATGTGCTGCGCTGTCTCGACCGCCGGCAAGTAGTCGTAAATGGTCTCGTGGGTGATTTGCAGCTTCATCAGGCCCCCACGCTTTGTTTGGTTTCACCGGAGTGGGTGAAGTAGGTGGTGCTGATCTCCTCGGACACCTGAAACGCTGAATTCGTGCAGTTCAACAGCAAATCGGTCAAAGCGAAATAGTGGCCGTGTTCGATCTCCTGAGGCATATAGCTTGGCAAAACCTCACACAGCTGCTCCAATCCCAACGCGGTGGGGTCCGGCACCCGCAGGGACATGGCACTGAGTTCATCGGGACCACTGCCTGCCAGTTTGGCCAAGCGCCCGCGCAAGGTGTGCGCGACCCAGGCCAGCGAGCGGGGGTTGTCGGGGTCCAGCACCAACAAGTCGATCAGCGCAGCCATGTCATGGCTTTGTTGGTACTGGGCCCGAAAGGTGATGGTGCTGTCGAACAGGGAAATCATGGCCTCAAAACCGGCATCGGTGTGAACGGCCCCGGTCTCAAATCCGCTGAGCAGGGACGATGCCAAAAAGCTCAGGCGTTCAATGTGGCGGCCAATGCTCAGCAGGCGCCAGCCGTCGTCACGCGTCATGCGATCGGTTTGCGCGCCGGTGATGGCGGCCATGTAGTCACTGGTGCTTTTGAGGACTTGAAGCGCATCCAGGGCTAAATAATCGCCGCTTTTGGTGTGCTCGGCGCAGCGTTCAAACAGTTCTTCTTCGGCTCGCACGATCACCCGCCAGTGTTCTTGAGACAACCGTTCACGCACGCTTGACGCCGTCATCTTGAGGGCGCGCAAGTAGTAGCCGACGCTGGTAGCACCCTTGGTACTGCCCAGACTGGCAATCAATGAACGTTCAAAAACACGTCGCGCCAGGATGGCAGAGGGAACACCCGGCATGACCAGGGTGTTGGCAACCGCCATTTTGCTCAACCAGGCCAGTAAGGGGGCCGATGTTTGATCTTCCCCATTCAGGCATTCGAGTGTGAGGCGAGCCAGCCGGATGGCGTTTTCAGCGCGCTCGGTGTAGCGTCCCAGCCAGAACAGGTTTTCAGCCGCCCGACTGGTGACCAGTCGTTTTCGCTGTGCCAGCGTTGCGGGGGTCAGGTGGGGTTGCAGCAGGGTGCTTGTATCGACTTCGCCGCGGGTCAGCGCCCAGACATCAGCGCTGCTGCCCCCGCGTTGCATGGAGGCGATTTCGGCACCGGCACCGGCCAACCTGGCCAGTCCACCGGGTAACACGCGCCACGACTTGGGTCCATCGGACACGGCAAAAACCCGCAGCACGACCGAGCGCGCCACCATTTTTCCGCCAGGCGGCGATGTTTGCCAGGTGGGCATTTGCGACAAGGGCACATAAGCCTGCAGGGTGTGCTCTTCACTTCGCTGAACAATACGAGCGGCCCATTCATCGAGTTCGCGCACTGACTGCGAGTACCCCATGACGGAATCAAAACTGTCCAAACTGGGCGAACCGGGATAGGTAGCCTTGATGGCGCAATCGCGCAGTCGCGGCAAAGCTTGTTCCATGGCCGAGCGTTCGCCACACCACCAGGTCGGTGACGAGGGCAGCTGCAACTCTTCGCCCAGCAATTGGCGGGACAAGGCGGGCAGAAAACCCAACAGGGCTGGCGACTCCAGAAAAGCAGAGCCCGGCGTATTGGCGACCAGCACATTTCCGGCGCGTATGGCTTGCAGCAGGCCCGGCACGCCCAAGGTGGAGTCAGGCCGCAGCTCCAGGGGGTCCAGGTATTCGTCATCAACCCGCTTGAGCAAACCGTGCACCGGCATCAGGCCTTTGAGGGTTTTGAGGTAAAGATGCTCGTCACGCACGATCAGATCGCTGCCTTCAACCAGCGTCAGGCCCAGATAGCGCGCCAGGTAGGCATGCTCGAAATAGGTCTCGTTGTAGGGCCCTGGTGTAAGCAGGGCCAGATGCGAGTCGGCACCTGCCGGGCTCATTTTTCGCAGGCTGTCCATCAAGGCCCGGTAGGTGGCTGCCAGCCGCTGCACGCGCATGGTCTGAAACGCCTCAGGAAATTGACTTGAAATGGCCAGCCGGTTTTCCAGCAAATAACCCAAGCCTGATGGCGCTTGACAGCGCTGGCTGACGACCCACCAGTTGCCGTCCGGCCCCCGCGCCAAATCGAAGGCGGCGATGTGCAAATGGGTGCCGCCCACCGGTTTGACACCATGCATCGCCCGCAGATAGCCCGGGTGGCCCTGCACCAGGGCCGGTGGCAGTAAACCCTGCTCCAGCAATTTCTGTGGACCGTACACATCGGACAAAATCCGCTCCAGCAGGCGCATGCGCTGGGCTACGCCGGTTTCAATCTGATGCCAGCTGTCCGGCGCAATGATCAAAGGAAATAAATCCAATGACCACGGGCGCTGCGGCCCATCTTCATCAGCGTAGACGTTGTAGGTCACGCCGTTGTCGCGAATTTGGCGTTCCAGGCTGATGGCCCGCTGATTCAGGTCCAGTGTGCCATGGTCATCAAGATGTTCAAAGAATCTGCTTAAAGCCCCCGTCAACAGGGCGTGATCAGCTATCGAATTTGTAGCGACTGCGTTGGTTTGCGCTGTGACTTCGCGTAGCTCGTCGAAATGCCCCGGCGCAGCCACGCAGGCCCGTGCGATGGCACGTATGTCGGGTTGCTCAAAAGAGTCGACTGGAAATGGGGAATTGGATGCTGTTTTCACTGATACAGAGTATGCCAGCGCGGCGAGTGAAATAATGGGCAGGAGATTTACGCAATCATTTTAGAAATACCCGGTTATTCCGGCTTTATTTTCCGCACTGCCTGCGCAGGCCAAGAGACATACTTCACTCATCCACTTCAAAGAGGGGGTGATTGCCATGCAAATCAACCGTACAAACAACTTGCTTTATCTGCCCGCGGCTTCTCAGCAGACGACAAGCAAACCGGCAACAACAGAATCCCCCCAGTTGACGACAAGTGCGCCTGAAGAAGTGACGCCTGCGCCAGCTGCTGCCATTGCAACAACAACTGCAACGGTCAATTCAACCCCGGAACTCGGTGGAACCTACAGCAGTGCCGGCTACGTGGAGAAAAAATTTGTTCCGCCTGAACTGACCAGTCTCAACGAGATGAGCTTGTCTAGTCAGCTTGAGGTTGGCAAAAGCATGGGCGTGTTCACTAAAATAACGCTCAGCAAAGAAGGTGTTTTGGTTGCCAAACCCGATCTGAACCGTGCGGTAAATCCACCTGAATTTGTCGCTTCGGCGGTAACAACCATCAAGGATTTTCAAGAAGGCATCGCAGTTTTGAAAGAAAACTCAACTCATTCCAACTCCAAGGCCAGCGATCTCTTGTCAGGCAGCCTTCGCAATTTGCAGAACGTAGCAGCCCGGTTCCATGTCTTTGCCTGAAACCCCTTTCCTCGGGTTGGCGCCCTTTCTGCGGATGAGCATTGCCGGAATGGACATGAAACCCATGGGTCAGGGCATGCTGGCCAAGGCAAAAGTCGCAGGCGATGATGCCAATCTGTTGATGAATTTATCCATCGTCATGCTGTGTCTGGGTCAACGTGAACTGGGATTGGCTGTTCAGGCTCAGGCTTTGGCGTTAAAGCGTGTTTTCCACTTGCCCGCATCCGAACAGCCAGCCAGATTACGCTTGCTGATGATCATGGTGCCAGGCGATCTAGCAGCCAATACGCCGCTCGAATGTTTGCTGGAAAACAGCGATATCGACCTGGATTTTTATTACGTGACTCCAAGCGCTCCTCTGGCTTTGCCCATGCCGACACATGACGCCTTGCTCGTGTCCATCAGCGAGTCCGATGAGAATCTTGAATTACTGAATTTTCTGGCGCAAGCATTAACCGATTGGCCCCAGCCGGTCATCAATGCGCCACAGCATATTCCGTCTGTTGGGCGCGATGTGGCCAGTCGGCTGCTGCAAAATGTGCCGGGCCTGCTCATGCCCCCCACCTTGCGCGGCGGGCGCGACGTATTGCAGGCCATTGCAAGTGGTAATACCCAGCTTTCTGTAGCCTTTGAAAACTGCGACTTCCCGATCATTTTGCGTCCCGTGGGCTCACAAGCTGGCCGTGATCTGGCCAAAATAGAGACCCCACAAGCGATTGCAAGTTATCTTGCCCATGTCGAGGCGGGCGAATTCTTTCTTTCCCGTTTTATTGATTACAGCGGTCAGGATCAGCGGTTTCGAAAAATGCGGGTGGCACTGATTGACGGTGTACCTTTTGCCTGCCATATGGCCGTCTCAGCGCACTGGATGATTCATTATGTGAACGCCGGCATGTATGAAGAAGCCTGGAAGCGGGAGGAAGAAGCCGGTTTCATGGCGACGTTTGGCGACTTTGCCCAGCGTCATCATCTGGCACTCGATGCGATTGCCCAGCGCACCGGGCTCGATTGCGTCTATATAGATTGCGCAGAAACTCAGGATGGCCAGCTCCTGGTGTTTGAAATTGACCATGCGATGGTTGTACATGCCATGGATTTGCAAGAGCAGTTTCCGTACAAGCAGCCCCATATGCTGAAAGTCAAGAATGCCTTTCGCCATCTCCTGATGCGCCGGACCGCAAAGCAAGAATCGAGAAACCAATGAAATTACTCAACAGCCTGAATTTTTCCGGCGGCCCTGGCGCCTTGCCTGAAAGCGTCTTGCTGCAGGTGCAAGAAGCGATGCTGGAAGTGCCTGAAGTGGGCTTGTCCCTGTTGGGGATCAGCCACCGCTCTGACTGGTTCGCATCCGTTGTCAACGAGGTTGAAAACAATATTAAAACCCTCTTGAATCTGCCTGAAAATTACCACGTCTTGCTATTGCAAGGGGGCGCAACGCAGCAGTTTTCGATGGTTCCCATGACGCTGCTGCGCGGCAAAACGCATCCGGCTGAATATTTGAACACTGGCTACTGGAGTGGCAAAGTGCTCCCTGAGGCCCGTCGTGAGGGCCCCGTCCGCGAGTTATGGAGTGGCGCGGCTTGCGGTTTTAGCCGACTGCCCAGTGACTCGGAACTGGACTTTTCTCCTGATGCACCCTACATCCACTATGTTTCCAATGAAACCGTCGAAGGTCTCCAGTTCAATCGGGTGTTGGGGCGTGATGGCGTGGCTCGTGTGTGCGATATGTCCTCGGATTTCTTGTCCAAACCCTGTGAGGCCGAAAGGTTCTCACTGATTTATGCACATGCCCAGAAAAATATTGGCCCTGCCGGTGTGACCGTGGTGCTGATTCGTGACGAACTGCTCGATGATGCTCCGAACAATTTGCCTGGCTTTCTTGATTACCGCAAACATATCCAGTCCCATTCCAACTTCAACACACCGCCTGTATTTGCAATCTATGTGATTTTGCTGGTCACGCGCTGGTTGCTCAAGGACATGGGTGGCGTGGTGGGCATGGACAAGATCAATCGCGAAAAAGCAGCTTTGATGTACCGCATGCTCGACCGCAGTGATGGCTTTTATAAGGGGCGGGCTGCCGCGACTGACCGTTCGTTGATGAATGTGTCTTTTAATCTGGCAACGCCCGAACTGGACAAGAAATTCATCGCCGATGCTCTGGCAGCAGGCTTTTCAGGACTGACCGGTCATCGTGCCATCGGTGGTATTCGGGCTTCCATTTACAACGCGCTAACGATTCAGGCCGTTGAAAAGCTGCTGGGTTTCATGGAAGATTTTCAGCATCGGCAGAATTCATAACAACAGTGATCAAATTTTTCTTAAGTTTCTCCAAAATATGCCGTGAACGAACTATATGGGAGTAATTCGCTCCGGCGTTTGGAGGTAATCATGAAATTTCACGATGTCAGTAGCCTCACTATGAGATGGGGGGCACTATGAACACAATTTCGTCAAATCCTGGTTTGCCGCTGCAAAGCGTGCCAACTTCACGCCCGGTGTTGCCTGTCAGTCAAGATAACAAACCTGTTGCGGCTACCTCAAGCACTTCTGATCACCCCGCTCAGACAGTTCAATCCAACACCAGTCATCCAACGAGCACAACTGAACAAAACACCGAAGAGTTGCAGCGCATCACGCAAGAGTTGCAACGACGCGCCAATACGCTTGCACCAGAACTTCAATTCACCGTTGAAAAAAGCAATGGCCAGTCGGTGATGCAGTTCACGGATCGAACGACCAATGAGGTCATCCGTCAGTTTCCCTCAGAGGAAACCATTCAAATGGGAAAAGAACTCGACAAGTTCCAACGTGGTTTGATGATCAACAAAAAGGCTTAAACGGCAAGTTTCTCAATGCCAGTTTCAGACTGGCATTGAGAAGTTCAAGCGACTCTGTTCCTCAACCGCGTCGCAAATCCAGCGTAAATGGAAACTCACGACTACCCGCCACATTGATGGTGGCCGGTGGCACGTTCATCATTCCCGGTGTATGTCCCATGGCCGCAAAGCGCGACATACGCCGACTTTCCGCTTCATAGGAGTTCACCGGGAAGGTGTCAGGGTTCAGTCCACCCGGATGCGCGACGTAGTACTGGCAGCCACCGATAGAACGCTTCATCCAGGTGTCCACAATATCAAACGTCAGCGGGGTATGAATGGCGATGCTCGGGTGCAGGGCAGAGGGCGGGTTCCAGGCCTTGTAACGAACGCCCGCTGCAAATTCTCCCATGGTGCCTGTCGATTGCAGAGGCAGGGCGCGACCATTGCAGGTCACCACATAACGGCTTTCGTTCAGTCCGGTCACATGCACCTCAATGCGCTCCAGGGACGAGTCCACATACCGTGCGGTACCTCCCGGTGCGCCTTCTTCGCCCATGACATGCCAGGGTTCCAGTGCATTGCGTAAGGTGAGTTCAATACTGGATGACTGAACCGTGCCCACGATAGGGAAGCGGAATTCGTAATGCGGCGCAAACCAGCTGGAATCGAAGGCATAGCCTGCACTTCGCATCTCGCTCATCACATCATCAAAATCCATTTTGATGAAGGTTGGCAGCAGGAAGCGGTCATGCAATTCGGTACCCCAGCGCGTGGCAGGTGCTTTATAGGGCGTTTTCCAGAAACGGGCCACCAGCGCACGCAGCAAGAGTTGTTGCACGATGCTCATGCGGGGGTGCGGAGGCATCTCGAAAGCGCGAAGCTCCAGCAGGCCCAGACGACCGGTGGACGAATCCGGTGAGTACATCTTGTCGATGGAAAACTCACTGCGGTGCGTGTTGCCGGTGGCGTCAATCAGGATGTTGCGCAGTGTGCGATCCACCAGCCACGGCGGCATGCTCTGGCCATACAGTTCACGGTTTTTGTAGATTTGCTCGATGGCGATTTCCAGCTCATAAAGCTGGTCGTTGCGTGCTTCATCCACCCGTGGTGCCTGGCTGGTCGGGCCCACAAACATGCCGCTGAACAGATAACTGAGCGATGGATGGTTGTGCCAGAACAGCAGCAGACTGGCCAGCAGCTCAGGCTTGCGCAGGAACGGACTGTCTGAGGGGGTAGCGCCGCCCATCACGAAGTGGTTGCCACCGCCGGTGCCGGTGTGGCGGCCATCCTTCATAAATTTTTCAGCCGACAGGCGTGACTCGAACGCCACGTTGTACAAAAACTCGGTGTTTTTGACCAGTTCCTTCCAGTTGTTGACCGGGTGGATATTGACCTCGATCACGCCCGGATCGGGGGTGACTTGCAACAGCTTCAGGCGCGGATCGCGTGGTGGCGGGTAGCCTTCAAGCACGATCTTGACCTTCAGTTCCGCGGCTGTGGCTTCAATGGCCGTCAACAGGTTCAGGTAGTCCTCCACTTTTTCCAGCGGTGGCATGAAGATGTAGAGCACGCCTGATTTTTCTCCGACTGCTTCGGCCTTGGGACCGCTGGCACGGCGTGGGTCACGCACTTCGACACACAATGCGGTTCGAGTGACCCAGCTGGCAGATTCCTTCCGGTTGGGCACACGGGCAAAATCGGCTGGTTCAGCTTGCTTGGCACTTTGCGCATGGGCTGCTGCCTGGCCCGTACCGATGGAGCTCTGGAATTTGCGCTCGGACTCCATTTGCGGGCCGCTACCCGACAGAATTGGGGCAGAACCGATTTGCGAACTGGTTGGCATCGCGACGGATTGCGCCCCTGGCGCATAGCGGGTCGCCATGGCGCTGTACGAAGGCAGGCCAGCGCGTGGCGTCGAAGGGTCTTGCTCAATCAAATATGGATAGTCGGCTTCGCTGACCCAGGGCAGCGAGTCCAGCGGCAAGCGCAGACCCATGGGCGAGTCGCCCGGCATCAGGTACATGCGCTCGTCGCGCAAGAACCAGGAGCCGGTAGTCCAGAGCGGTCCATCTTCCCCCGATGTTTCAGAAACCTTCACAGGTAGCACGTAGCCCACGACTGAATCGAGTTTTTGCTCGAACACGCGGCGCAAGCGGGCGCGTTCCATTTCATCATCCAGTTTGGAGTCAAAAGGATCCACGTTGACCGGCAGGCGGCGTTCGCGCCACAGGTAGTACCAGGTGTCTTCATACGCGGTTTGCATGAATTTGTCTGTGACACCGAGTTTGCTGGCCAAGGTTTTGGTAAAGCGATTGGCATCTTCACTGGTGTAGTTCGTCGGGACACGTTCATCAGCGAATAAGGCCGGGTTGGCCCAAACGGGTTGGCGGTCGGCACGCCAGTAAATATTGAGTGCCCAGCGTGGCAACTGCTCGCCGGGATACCACTTGCCCTGGCCAAAATGCAGAAAACCACCTTCACCGTATTCGGCGCGCAGTTTTTGCACCAATTCAGTGGCAAATCCGCGCTTTGTCGGGCCAAGCGCTTCCGTATTCCATTCTGGTGCATCACGGTCGCTGACAGCTACAAATGTCGGCTCGCCACCCATGGTTAGACGGACGTCACCCGCATCGAGTTCTTTGTCGACGGCACTGCCCAGCGCCATGACATCAGCCCATTGTTCTTCGGTATAGGGCTTTGTGACGCGGGGTGATTCGTAGATCCGCGTCACCGCCATGTGGTGCTCGAATTCCACCTCGCACTTGTCCATGCCCCCTTCAATCGGTGCTGCTCCCGAGGGTTGGGGCGTGCAAGCCAGTGGAATGTGGCCTTCGCCCGCCAGCAGGCCAGAGGTGGCATCCAGACCGACCCAACCCGCGCCGGGTAAGTAGACTTCGCACCAGGCATGCAAGTCGGTGAAATCAACTTCGGTGCCACTGGGGCCGTCCAGGGATTTCACATCCGGCTTCAATTGAATCAGGTAGCCCGATACAAAACGTGCCGCCAATCCGCAGTTGCGCAGCAGTTGCACCATCAGCCAAGCCGAATCACGGCAAGAACCGGACGCCAGCGTCAAGGTTTCTTCCGGTGTTTGCACGCCCGGCTCCATGCGGATTGTGTAGCTGATGGCTTTGTGCACCATCTGGTTGATGTCAACCAAAAAGTCGATGGTTCGGCGCTTTGTCCGGTCGATACCGGCGAGGCAGGCCTTCATCGGCTCAGTCAGTTCATCAGCCGCCAGGTAAGGCGCCAGCTCTTGCTTGAGCAGTTTCTCGTAATCAAAAGGGAAGTTTTCAGCCGCCGGCTCCAGGAAGAAATCAAACGGGTTGTACACCGCCATTTCGACTACCAGATCGACCGTGACCTTGAACTCCCTGGTCTTCTTCTCGAACACCAGTCGGCCCTGGTAATTGGCAAACGGATCTTGCTGCCAGTTGATGTAGTGGTCAACCGGATCGATCTTGAGCGAGTAGGAAATAATTTTGCTGCGGCAATGTGGTGCAGGCCGCAAACGGATTACCTGAGGGCCCAGGTTGACCAGTCGGTCATATTTGTAGTGGGTAACGTGGTTCAGCGCAGCGTGAATTGACATAGTTTGTCTCGTTGATTAAGCAAGGCGACCCCTCACTGTAGGCGCTGACATGCAATGTTGGTGCCAGTCGGCGTCAGGGCCGGGTAAATTCATTTAGCCAGCGGCATCGGTGTAGGATAAAACAGCACGACTTTACCAAGAACATCGATCACCCATGAGTCATCACAGAAATCCCCGCACTTTATTAACCCCCGCCATGCACAGCGTGTTGGACCGCATGGCACGCACGAGGCAAATGCCGCTGCATGCGCTCACCCCCCAACAGGCCCGACTCGCCTACGAGGCCGGGGCAGGGGTGCTGGAAGTCCCGTCACCCAAATTGGAGCGGATCGAGAGTTTTACGTTGCCCGTGTGTGATGGACATCAGTTGCCAGTGCGTCTGTATGCCCCGGCGGGCGACAACTTGCCGGTACTGGTTTATTTTCATGGTGGTGGGTTCACCATTGGCAGTCTGGCCACGCATGACGTGTTGTGCCGCACCTTGAGCCATTTGGCGCATTGCGCGGTATTGTCAGTGGCCTATCGCCTGGCACCCGAACACAAATTCCCCGTCGCCCATGACGATGCCTGGGATGCCGTGCAGTGGGTCGCCCGCGAGGGTGCCAGCCTGGGTCTGGATGTATCGCGCCTGGCTGTGGGTGGTGACAGTGCGGGGGGCACACTGGCCGCAGCGTGTGCTGTGCATGCCCGTGATGTCGGCTTGCCATTGGTTTTGCAACTGTTGTTTTATCCCGGTTGCGCAGCCCACCAGGACACCCCCTCGCACAAAACTTTTGCGCATGGTTTTGTGCTGGAAGAGCCGGGCATCACTTACTTCTTCAATCATTACGTGCGCACCCCGGCGGACCGTGATGACTGGCGCTTTTCCCCGCTGAATGCGCCAGACGTGGATGGCGTTGCCCCCGCGTGGCTCGGTCTGGCCGAATGTGACCCCCTGGTGGATGAAGGCGTTTTGTATGCCGACAAACTTCGCACCGCCGGTGTGCCGGTGGATCTGGAAATCTATCGCGGTGTGGTGCATGAGTTTGTCAAAATGGGGCGGGCCATTCCTGAAGCTCACCGCGCCCATGCCGACGCTGCACGGGCGCTTAAAAATGCATTTGAAATCACTGTAAATGTGACCTTGGGTAGCTGGCAGGCGTTGGGCACTGAAGCGGGTCAGGTCCGCACCGAGGTGTTTGTGCGGGAACAAGGCGTTCCCCTTGAAATGGAATGGGATGAATTGGACGCAAGCGCCGTTCACGCGCTGGCCCGCAATCATTTAGGTCAGGCCGTGGGCACCGGACGGCTGTTACAGCATGCGCCCGGGGTTGGGCGAATTGGCCGCATGGCGGTCAAGCGCGGGCTGCGTGGTGCCAACATCGGACGCGACCTGTTGCTGGCCCTGGTGCAAGCGGCTGCCGAGCGCGGCGACCGTGAAGTACTCCTGCATGCCCAATGCTCAGCCGAAGGTTTTTATGCCAAGTTTGGGTTTGTCCCGCGTGGCGAAACGTTTGAAGAGGCTGGCATCTTGCATATTGAGATGGTTCTCACTTTGCCCTCGGTCGGCCAGCCGCAATAAATTTCAAATATCAGCTTGCAAAGGGTAGGGCGCTGCGGTGGCGCTGAGGGCCGGACCCGATGCGCTGCCCAGATGCAAACCACCGGCCTCCATGGCCGACACTTGCAATACCACGATGGCCTCGAAACCGCCGGTTGACGAATCTGAAGGAACCGCCGCCGCCTGCGCCACGGTGCCGCAGGGTTGGGTTTCGTCCGTGGCCAGAAAAACTTCATCACCAGCCTTCAGGGCGGCGTCTGAATGAACCAGGTAAGCCCTGCGCTTGAGCGTGCCGCGGTACTGGCTGCGTGCCACGACTTCCTGGCCGGGGTAACAGCCTTTTTTGAAGTTCACACCACCAACCGATTCGTAGTTGAGCATTTGCGGCACAAAGGCTTCGGCGATGGGCGCCGTTACCGTGGCAACGCCACTGCGTACATCACCCCAGGCCCAGTCTGACTCGCTCAGGGCGTCACCTAGTGGTGCGGCTTCGCTGATCGGTGCGACCCACAAGGCGCGGCGTACGCCATCAGCAGGATAGAGCTGAACGATAGTTACATCATCAATATCGACCTTGGACCAGGCTGGCTGTGCGTCAGCAGCTATGGATTCAATAGCGACTCCGGCCAGTCCAAACAGAGCAAAGTCTTCACTGGCATCGGTCAGTTTTGCCTTGGCGCGCATTACGAACATGGACAGACGCTTGAGAGTAGGTGCCAAAAGATCCCGGCTGCACACCAGCAGGATCTCGGTCGGGCTGCGTTTGAAACCAATAAAACTGGCTTGCATCCGACCTTTGGCTGAACAAAAAGCTGCCAAGCGGGCCTCTGACAAGCCCAACAAAGAGAAGTCCTGGGTGAGCTGACCGTGGATAAATTTGGCGGCTTCTTCGCCCTGCACACGGATGACACCCAGATGAGTTAGCGGCGTAACGCCATTCAGTTTATTTTTCATGGTCTGAATTATCATCCTCCTTCCATTTTCATGAAGGCTACCCCGCTGTGCTTCGTTTCTTCAAGTTGTTTTTAGTCCTGGCGGCCTTGACTGCTGGCGGTGCAGCCTGGTGGGTGAACCAACCTTTACCCGTCAATGCCGAGCTACTTGATCTGTCAATCGACCCCGGCACGACCGTACGTGGCGTGGCGCAGGCAGCCAGCGATGCGGGGGTACAAGTCGATCCGACCCTGCTGTATTGGTGGTTTCGGCTATCGGGGCAGGCGCGCCAGATCAAGGCGGGCAGTTATGAAATCGAACGTGGCGCGACCCCGCGCAGTCTGTTGCGAAAATTAGTGCGGGGTGAGGAAGCGCTGCGTGCGGTCACGCTGGTCGAAGGCTGGAACTTTAACCAGGTTCGTGCGGCGCTATTAAAAGAAGAGCTGCTCACGCATGATACACGGGGGCTAACGCCTGATTTGATTATGAATGCATTGGGCAAACCCGGTCTTGCCGCTGAAGGACGCTTCTATCCCGACACCTACAACTACGCCAAAGGCAGCAGCGAACTTGCTGTGCTCAAACGGGCCCTGCATGCCATGGACAAACGGCTGGAGGCTGCCTGGAGCCAGCGCAGCACCGATACCCCGTTGAAAACACCGGAGCAGGCTTTGATTCTGGCCAGCATTGTCGAAAAGGAAACCGGCCGCTCCAGCGACCGGCCCATGATTGCTGGCGTGTTTACCAACCGCCTGCGCCTGGGGATGATGCTGCAAACCGACCCCACGGTGATCTATGGCTTGGGCGATACCTTTGATGGCAACCTGCGGCGGCGCCATCTGCAGGCCGACACGCCCTGGAACACCTACACCCGCACCGGTTTGCCACCGACACCGATTGCCATGCCTGGCAAAGCGGCTTTACTGGCGGCCGTGCAACCGGCGCCCACCAAAGCCTTGTATTTTGTGTCGCGTGGCGATGGCACCAGCCAATTCAGCAACAGCCTTGAAGAGCACAATCGGGCCGTCAATAAATACCAGCGTGGACAATAACGGACTATGACGACAGGCGATCTCCCGGGCGGACTCTTTATCAGTTTTGAAGGCATTGATGGCGCCGGAAAATCCACGCACATCGACGCCCTGGCGCAAGCATTTCGGGCGCAGGGCAGGGCAGTCACCCTGACCCGTGAGCCCGGAGGCACGCCGCTGGCTGAAAAACTGCGCGCCATGGTGCTGAACGACCCGATGGACGCCATGACCGAGGCCTTGCTGGTGTTTGCCGCCCGGCGCGACCATTTGCAACAAGTCATTGAACCTGCCCTGGCGCGAGGCGATGTCGTCTTGTGCGACCGCTTTACTGACGCCACCTTTGCCTATCAGGGCGGCGGGCGTGGTTTTGATTTGAATACGCTATCGATTTTAGAGCAGTGGGTGCAGTCCACACAAGGGCTGGAGGTCAATTTCATCAGAAACCCCGATTTGACCGTGTGGTTTGACCTGCCTGCCGAGATTGCGGCGCAGCGTTTGGCGGGTGCACGCACCCCTGACAAATTCGAGGCGCAACCGGTCGAGTTTTTCCGGCGCGTGTCAAACGGCTACCTAGACCGCATGACGGCTTCTCCTGCACGTTTTGCCCGTATCCATGCCGACAACGCTCGTGACGCTGTTTGGCTCGATGTCCTGAAATCGGTTCAAACGCGGGGCTGGCTGACATGAGCGATAGCGTTGTGGCACCCTGGATTGCCGCGCAAGCCAAGCAGCTGTTAGCACAACGCGGTCACGCCTGGCTGCTGGCGGGACCGTCGGGCTTGGGTCAATACAAACTGTCGTTGGCTCTGGTGAGCGCTTGGTTGTGCGACGCGCCCACCGAGTTGGGTGCCTGCGGTCATTGCGGCAGTTGCCACGCCATCGAGGTGCGCGCCCATGCCGACTTGTGCGTCCTGATGCCCGAGACCGTCATGATTGAACTGGGATGGCCCTTGAGTGAAAAAGCCCAGGCAGAGGTGGACGATAAAAAACGCAAGGCCAGCAAAGAAATTCGGGTCGATGCCATGCGGGATGCCGTTGAATTCTCACAGCGCACCAGTGCCCGAGGCCAAGGCAAGGCGGTGCTGGTCTTCCCTGCGGAACGCATGAACAACATCACCGCCAATGCACTGCTCAAGACGCTGGAAGAGCCGCCGGGCGATGTGAAATTTGTGCTGGCCAGCGATGCCGCGCACCAGTTGTTGCCCACCATTCGCAGCCGTTGTCTGGGTCACACCATGGTTTGGCCAGACACGGTCAGTTCATTGAAGTGGATTGAAGCACAGGGAATTCCTGCGGCACAAGCGGCTGTCTTGCTGCGCGCTGCTGGAGGGCGGCCTGAAGATGCCCTGTTGTTTTCGCAATCTGGGCGCCATGCACAGGCCTGGGTCAATCTGCCTAAAGCCATGGCGCGAGGAGACTTGAGTGTTTTGAAAGACTGGACCCCCGCGCAAACGGTCGATGCCCTGCACAAGCTGTGCCATGATGTGTTGGCGGTAAAAACTGGCGCGGCACCCCGGTTTTTTGAAGCATCCGATCTGATTCCCGGTGGATCATTGAGGGCTTTAACGGCCTGGTCCAAGGCTTTGGCGGCAACATCGCGCACCGTAGAGCACCCCTTTAACCCCGGATTAATGCAAGAAGCGCTGGTGAGTCAGGCCCAAAACGCCCTAAACTCAAAACATTAACGGACTCGGCCCATGACTCAACCTTCACCTGTCGTCCCTCGCCCCAGTGTTATCCAGCTGGCCATCAGGGAAAAATCTGCGCTTTATGCGGCGTACATTCCTCTTTTCACCGATGGGGGGATTTTTATTCCTATCGCACGCGAGTACAAACTGGGTGATGATGTCTATGTGCTGCTGTCGCTCCCCGATGACCCACAGCGTTACCCGGTAGCGGGCAAAGTGGCATGGGTCACACCCTCCAAGGCGGCCAACAACCGCACCCAGGGGATTGGCATTCACTTCCCTAACGACGAAAAGTCTCGCACGCTAAAGCTCAAAATCGAAGAAATTTTGGGCGCCCATCTTGGTTCGGACCGCTCGACCCAAACCTTCTGATTCGGGTCTGCCTTTTTACCAGCCAGGCTGCTGGCTTGGCTCCAATGGATGTTGCCCATGTTTACCGATTCACATTGCCATTTGAATTTCCCCGAGCTGTTGGCTCAATTGCCAGCGATTCGCCAGGCGATGGTTCAAGCACAGGTCGACCGCGCCCTGTGCATTGGCACGACCCTGGAAGAGTTTCCTGCAGTCCATGCGCTCGCCACTGAATTTGATAATTTTTGGGCAACGGTTGGTGTTCACCCCGATAACGAAGGTGTTACTGAGCCCAGCCTGAATGATCTGTCGTCACTCGGGCAACTGCCTCGCGTGGTAGGCATTGGTGAAACCGGGCTTGACTATTACCGATTGGGGGAACGCAGCGTCGCCGACATGCAGTGGCAGCGTGACCGGTTTCGTACCCATATCAGGGCTGCACGCCAGTTGAGCAAACCATTGGTTATTCACACCCGAAGCGCGTCGCAAGATACATTGTCCATTCTCAAAGAGGAGGGGGAAGACGGCTCGCCTGGCAGCGCCGGCGGCGTTTTTCATTGTTTTACAGAAACCGCTGAAGTTGCTCGTGCGGCGCTTGATTTGGGGTTCTACATCTCGTTTTCAGGGATTTTGACTTTTAAAAATGCCCAGGACCTGCGTGATGTCGCGGCCTTTGTGCCCCAGGATCGGTTGCTGATTGAAACGGACAGTCCCTATCTGGCACCGGTCCCTTATCGTGGCAAAACCAATAATCCATCTTATGTGCCGCACGTTGCAGCCCAATTGGCTGCGATCAGGCATTGTTCGGTGGAGCAGATGGCGGAGATTACTAGTCGTAACTTCGAAGCCTTGTTTAAAGGCGTATTGCTGTGAGACCTGATGGCACTTTAAACATCAAGTCAAACATTAAAAAATTATTCTATCTTGTTGTTTTATCAGCATTATCTGTCTGCCACTCAGGTTCTTACGATGATTTTTTCCAGGCCATCAAACGTGATGATGCAGCAGAGGTTTCACAGCTTTTGAACCTCGGCTTTGATCCCAATACACTCAATTCAGCAGGGATTCCTGGGCTGGTGCTGGCGATTCGGGAGCCATCGCTGAGAGTGACTGATGTCCTGATGAATTGGCCCAAAACCAATATTGAAGCTCGGACACCGCAAGACGAAAGTCCGCTCATGTTGGCCGCATTGCAAGGACTGACAGAATTTTGCCAACAACTCATTGACAAGGATGCCGATGTCAATAAACCCGGCTGGACGCCACTGCATTACGCTGCCACGCGCGGTCACTTGGCGGTGATGCAATTGTTGCTTGATCACGATGCCTACATAGATGCTGCATCGCCCAACAACTCCACGCCACTCATGATGGCTGCGCAATATGGAACACCCTCGGCAGTAAAACTATTGCTTGAAGCGGGTGCCGATCCTATGCTCAAAAACGACCTGGGTTTATCCGCCATCGATTTTGCCCAACGAGCCAATCAACTTGATTCTGTCGAGATGATTTCCTCGTTTATTCGAGGACGCCAAACTAAAGGAGTTTGGTGAATCTGACTTCGCAGCGATTTGTCGGATACTTCATACGATGTATATTATGTTAAGTTCATAAGTCATGTTTGAAGAGATAAATCATCTCGCCCTGATTGGCGACCTCATGCAGCAGATGTGTGTCTACTTAGTGGTGGCCTATCTTCTGAGCAAGACGCCCCTTTTTGCGCCGCTGATGCAAGTCACTGTCCGCCTTCCAGACAAGCTGGTCTGTTACGTGGTGTTCTCAGGTTTTTGCATCATGGGCACCTATCTGGGGTTTCAGATTGAGGGCGCCATTGCCAATACCCGTGCGATTGGGGCTGTGCTCGGAGGCTTGCTCGGCGGCCCCGTCGTGGGTTTGGCTGTTGGACTCACGGGTGGGCTGCACCGCTATTCAATGGGAGGTTTTTCAGCCATGGCTTGTGCAGTGTCAACCGTGACCGAGGGCCTGATCGGCGGCAGTCTGCACTTCTATCTGATGCGGCGCCACCAGGCCGACCGCTTGCTCAATCCGATGATTGCTTTTGGCACCACCATGATTGCCGAGTTGGCGCAGATGGTCATTCTTTTGTCGCTGGCCAAACCAGCCGACCAAGCAGCGCGTCTGGTCGCCCAAATCACCCTGCCCATGGTGTTGACCAATTCCTTTGGCGCTGCTTTGTTCATGCGCCTGATCCTGGATCGCCGCGAAACATTGGAAAAATATTCAATCGCCTTTTCGGCCAAAGCCTTGCGCATTGCCGAACGTTCGGTGGGAATCCTGATGCAAGGCTTCAACGAGTCCAACTGCACGCGGCTGGCCACCATCATTCAGGAAGAAACAGGCGTCGGTGCCGTTGCCATCACCGACTGTGAAAAACTGCTGGGCTTTGTTGGTGTGGGCGCCGATCACCACCTGACGGGCACCCTCATTTCGTCGCAGCACACCTTTTATGCCATTGCCCACAATGAAGTGGTGTATGCCGATGGCGCCAACGTGCCCTATTGCTGCTCGGTGTCCAAAGACTGCAAGCTGGGCTCCTGTATGGTGATACCGTTGCGCGGCGAAGGCAACCGGGTCTTCGGCACCATAAAAATGTATGAGCCCAAGTCCAAATTTTTCTCTTCTCTCAACCGCACGCTGGGTGAAGGTCTCGCCCGCTTGCTGTCAAATCAGGTGTTAGCCGGCAGAATCGAGGAGCAAAAAAGACTGCTGGTGCAAGCTGAAATCAAGCTGTTGCAGGCGCAGATCAACCCCCACTTCCTGTTCAATGCCCTCAACACGTTGGCGGCGGTCATTCGACGAGATCCTGAAGCGGCGCGGCAACTGGTGCAGTACCTGTCCACGTTTTTCCGCAAAAGCCTCAAACGGACCGACAACGATGCCACGCTGGCAGATGAAGTCGAACTCGTCAATGCCTATTTATGCATTGAACTGGCGCGCTTTGCCGAACATCTGCAGGTGAACATCGCCATTCCGGACGATTTGTTGCGCCTTCATCTGCCCGCATTTTCCTTGCAGCCGATTGTTGAAAACGCCATCAAGCATGGTATTTCCCAGCTGCTGGAGCCGGGCAAGATCAACATCAGTGCACAACGCCAGAAGGGCTTGTTGACGCTATATGTAGAAGACAGCGCGGGCCTCTACCAACCCCGCCCTGACAGCGACGGACTGGGGATGAACCTGGTGGATCGGCGCATCAAGCTGCGCTATGGCGACGCGTTTGGTCTCCAGGTCTCGTTCGAGCGCGAGCGTTTTACGCGGGTAGCGATTTCGGTGCCGGTAGACGAAGAGCGTGTGACATGCTGACCGCATTGATCATTGATGACGAAGCCCCGTCGCGCGATGAGCTGAAAGCGCTGCTGGCGGGCGAGTCCGACGTTCAGGTGCTGGGGGAATGTGCCAACGCCATTGAAGGCCTGGCGGCAATTCATCGGCTGCGTCCGAACGTGGTGTTTCTTGACATTCAGATGCCCCGCATGAGTGGCCTGGAAATGGTTGGCCTGATTGATCCCGCGGCCATGCCTCATATTGTGTTTGTGACGGCCTACGACGAGCATGCCCTGAAAGCATTTGAGGAGCATGCGACGGATTACTTGCTCAAGCCGATTGATGTGCAGCGCCTAGCCAAAACACTGAACTGGCTGCGCAACGGCGCTCATCCCACTAGCCAGGCGTATCCGGTTTCGACCGAGTTGTTGCGCCAGGTGCCGTGTGTCAGCCGTAACCGGATTTTTTTGCTGGGTTTGGCTGAAATTGAATATGTACACACTGACTTGGCTGGCGTGCAGGTGGTGAGTGCCGAACGTCATGGCACCACCGAGCTCACCCTGAAAATCCTTCAGGAGCGCACGCTGCTGGCACGCTGCCACCGACAGTACCTTGTCAACATTGACCATATAGCCGAGATTGAACTTTTGGACAACGGCGGGGCAGAAATCCTGACCCGCAGCGGAAAGCGTATTCCGGTCAGTCGTCGTTATTTGCGTGAAATGAAAGACCGCTTGCTCATTGCCTGAGCAGTCTCCGCATGTGATTCACACCGCTCAGATTGGCTGAAATACCGCTCAAATTGCCTGGAAACCGCTGGCCAGAAAGCTCCCCCACCAAGGTCTAAACCCGTTACATTGCACGCGCACCGCCTTCAGAGCGGTGGGCCAATAGCCGGTTTCTGGGCTGGACGCAAATTACAACTGGAGCATTCATGAATCTCGTTTCCAAACATGCCATTTGGTGGCTATTGACAGTGATCGGGGTGTTTTCCCTCGGCACGGTCGCATTGTCCCGAGGTGAAACCATCAACGCCTTGTGGATCATCACGGCCGCGGTGTCCATCTATCTGGTGGCTTACCGCTACTACAGTCTGTACATCGCCGACAAGGTCATGCAGCTTGACCCGACCCGGGCGACTCCAGCGGTTCGCCACAACGATGGGCTGGACTTTGTCCCGACCAACAAGTACATCCTGTTTGGTCACCACTTTGCCGCCATTGCAGGTGCGGGGCCGCTGGTTGGCCCCGTGCTGGCTGCGCAAATGGGCTATCTGCCGGGCACGCTGTGGATCATTGTCGGTGTGGTCCTGGCAGGTGCGGTGCAAGACTTCATGGTGCTGTTTGTCTCAACGCGCCGGGACGGTCGCTCCCTTGGCGACTTGGTCAAGTCTGAACTGGGCCTGGTGCCCGGCATCATTGCGCTGGTCGGCACGTTTGTCATCATGGTCATCATCCTTGCTGTGCTGGCCCTGATTGTGGTCAAGGCCCTGGCGGGCAGCCCATGGGGCACCTTCACGGTGGCTGCGACCATCGTCATCGCCCTGTTCATGGGTGTTTACAACCGCTACCTGCGCCCGGGGCGCGTGGGCGAAGTCTCGGTCCTAGGTCTGGTCTTGCTGATTGGATCGATCATTCTGGGTGGCCAAGTGGCGGCGAGCCCGATGTGGGGACCAATGTTCACGTTTGATGCCAAACAGCTGTCCTGGATGCTGATCATCTATGGCTTCATCGCCTCGGTGCTGCCCGTGTGGCTGCTCCTCGCGCCACGCGATTACCTGTCCACCTTTCTGAAAATCGGCACCATCGTGGGCCTGGCGCTGGCCATGGTGTTTGTCGCGCCCAATCTGCGCATGCCCGCCTTCACCCAGTTTGTGGATGGCACAGGTCCGGCCTGGTCAGGCAGTCTGTTCCCGTTCATCTTTATCACCATTGCGTGCGGCGCGGTGTCGGGCTTTCATGCGCTGATCTCGTCGGGCACCACCCCCAAACTGCTCGACAACGAGAAAAACGCCCGCATGATTGGCTATGGCGGCATGCTGATGGAATCGTTTGTGGCCATCATGGCCATCGTGACGGCCTCGGTGATCGATCCGGGCGTGTATTTCGCCATGAACAGCCCGCCCGCCATCATCGGTGCGACGGTTGAAGGCGCGGCCAAAATCATTTCCGAGTGGGGTTTCATCATCACGCCCGAGGTGCTGATTCAAACAGCCAGGGATGTGGGCGAAAACAGCATTCTGTCGCGGGCCGGTGGTGCGCCAACGCTGGCGGTGGGCATGGCCCAGATCTTTTCCCAGGTCATCGGTGGACAAGCCATGATGGCTTTCTGGTACCACTTTGCGATTCTGTTTGAGGCCCTGTTCATCCTCACCGCTTGCGATGCGGGTACGCGCGCCGGACGCTTCATGCTGCAGGACCTGCTGGGCACCTTTGTGCCCGCCCTCAAAAAGACCGACTCCTGGATCGCCAGCCTGACCGCCACCGGCCTGTGCGTGGCGGCCTGGGGCTACATTCTTTACCAGGGTGTGGTGGATCCGCTGGGCGGTATCAACAGCCTGTGGCCCTTGTTCGGCATCTCGAACCAGATGCTGGCGAGTGTGGCGCTGATGTTGTGCACGGTGGTGCTGTTCAAGATGAAGCGTCAACAGTTTGCCTGGGTCACGATCTTGCCGACCTGCTGGCTGCTGATCTGCACCCTGGTGGCAGGCTGGGAAAAAGTGTTTGACGCTAATCCCAAAATTGGTTTCCTGGCGTTGGCCAACAAGTTCCAGGCAGCCATTGACAAAGGCGTGCTGCTGGCCCCGGCCAAGAGCATGGACCAGATGAAGCAAATCGTGTTCAACAACTATCTGGATGCCGCCCTGGCCGTGTTCTTCATCTTCGTCGTGATCAGCATGCTGTATTACACGATCATCGCTTGCATGAAGGCGCTGCGAAACAACCAAGTCACCAGCTGCGAGATGCCTTACCAGTCCGTGGCTGCGGCCAACAGCTGATATGTTATTCAACGACTTGTCCACGGTCGGCAAGTATCTCGGGCAGGCCGCCAGACTCATGGTCGGCCTGCCCGACTATGACACCTATGTGCGGCACCGGCGTCTGCTGCACCCTGAGTTACCCATCATGACGGAGGCTGAATTCATCCGCAACCGGCAGGAAGCCCGCTACGGCTCCGGGCGCTCCGGTGGTTGTTGCTAGACCTCCAAACAAACGACAAAAGTTAAATTGGGCTTGCATTTATTTAATCCTTAAGGGGGCATATTCCCCCTTAAGGCGGCTACGTTCACAGTAGCAATCCGGGAATGACACTTCATTGTTCGCTTAGCCGTTTTGTTTTGGTGACCAAAATTGCTGTTTTGAACCAGAACGATAAAGTTCTAAGGTTGGCGTTGCGTCACAATGCCGGTGCCAAGCCTAAATAACTGCTATCTTGACCTGTTGACGCAGCGACCATAAAAATGAAAGTTGTTGAAGAATGAAAAGCCACGCCCTGGATAAAGCTCGCGAACGCCACTTTTTGACCGCATCTCCAAATACGCCAACGCCAGCTAATTTATTTGTTGTTCATGGCATCTGGTCACCAGGCGTGCGATTGATGCGCAATCTGAACTTTGCAGCAAAAGCGCTCATCATCAGTTTTATTTTTTTGATTCCCATGGTCATGTTGGGCTACTTTTTCAGCAGTTCCCAATATGAGCAGATCAACTTCAGTGCCAAAGAACGGGTTGGCGTAGCTACCTTCAAGCAATTTTTACCTATTTACACAGGCGTATTAAAGACGCGCAATGCAACTCGGGCGACATTGGGTGGCTTTGACGGTCGCAGTCGCTACCAGTCGGCGCGCGATCAAACGGAACTGGCGATAAGCTCTTTTGAAAAGTACCTGTCCGAGTCAGGTGATGTACTGACACTTAAACCCGAATTTGAAAAACTCAAGTCATCCTGGTCAGCTACGGCGCAGTCGAAAAATGGGGCCGATAGCGAAGGTCGCACTGTATTTGGACCTGTCACCGGTTCAATCGTGACCATGCTTAACTTGATTGGCGACAACTCCAATCTGGTGCTTGATCCCGATCTTGATAGCTTTTACCTGATCGATGCGATGGTGCTTGCTGTGCCGCAATTAGCCGAAGACTTGGGACAACTATGGGGATGGGGAACTTACGCATTGGCCCATCCGGGTTTGTCCAATGCTGATGAAAAGCGATTTGCAGTCTGGTCCGTTGGCGTTGAATCAGGGTTAAAGCAAACGCGTTCATTTTTGCTGCGAGCATCTACTGCCACACCGTCGCTGACTTCAAAATTAGATATGAACGTTCTGGATGAGGTTGCGGCCTTCCACAAATTTGCGAGCAACCCAGAAGCTTTGATCAACCAAAAAGATCTGCCCCCCCAGCAGTTTTATGAAAGAGGGGAAGCTGCCGTTTTGAAGCTTCAGTCGTTCTATGACAAAGGCTTGCCCACCCTGGATGAGTTGCTCGTTGCACGGATCAATGCCATGGAGCAACGTATGGCCTGGATCGCTGGTGCCATCGTTGTCGCGCTCTTTTTGGCCGCTTATTTCTTTTACAGTTTTTTCTTGGTGACACGGGGCGGTTTACGCTTGATCAGCCAACACTTGCAGGAAATGGCCGAAGGTGATTTGCGTCAGCAACCCAGCCAACCTTGGGGCAAAGACGAACCGGCAGCAGTGATCATCGACTTGCGCAAAGCTTATGACTCGCTCTTGTTGTTAATTCACAAAGTGCGACATTCCGCCGAATCACTGCATGCAGCTAGCGACGAAATTGCCTCTGCAAGCATGGACCTTTCGGTGCGTACCGAAGCGACCGCCGCCTCGCTTGAAGAACAAGCATCAGCAATGAGTCAAATTGGTGCGACTGTGGGGGCTACGGCCGAGCGCGCGCACATGGCAGCCAGCTTTGCCAATGAAAACGCCGAAGTGGCTGAAAAAGGCGGCAAGGCATTCACTGAAGTAGTGAACACCATGCATGACATCCACACTTCGTCGGCCAAGATCAACGACATCATTGGAGTCATTGATGGCATAGCCTTTCAAACCAATATCCTGGCGCTCAATGCTGCAGTAGAAGCAGCTCGCGCGGGCGAACAAGGTCGTGGCTTTGCCGTGGTGGCTTCCGAAGTTCGCAGCTTGGCTGGGCGATCCGCAGCAGCAGCCAAAGAAATAAAGAGTTTGATTTCCACTAGTGTTGAACAAGTCAAAGGTGGCACGCAAACTGTTGAAGATGCAGGTAAAACCATGGGCCAAGTCATCACTAACGCCAAGCAGATCAATGGCTTTTTGGATGAGATTTCAACTGCGGCACGTGAGCAGGCCGCCGGAGTGGAGCAAGTCGGCCATGCCATAGCGGAACTTGACAAGAATACGCAACAAAATGCAGCCTTGGTGGAGCAAACCACCGCTGCATCCAGCTCACTAAGTGAATTGGCTGAAACCTTGCAACACGAGCTTGCAAATTTCAAGGTAGATTAATTCAGGAGATGCAGCAGGCAAATGCGCAGGAGGATGCCTGAACAAGGCATACAGGCGTAGTTACGTTCTGTTGATGACACGACATCAGTAGCAGAGTGAATTAGTTTTTGGTCACTTCAATCAAACTACCAAGCCGTGTTCATCAAGGCACTTGTTAAATACGCTCGAAAATCACCGCGATACCTTGTCCGCCACCAATGCACATGGTGGCCAGCGCGTATTTGCCACCAGTGCGCTGCAGTTCATAGACTGCTTTGGTTGCAATGAAGGCGCCTGAACAACCAACCGGGTGACCCAGCGCAATGGCGCCACCGTTTGGATTTGTTTTCGCCGGGTCCAGGCCCAGGCCTTTATTGACGGCAATTGCCTGAGCGGCAAAGGCTTCATTGGCTTCAATAACGTCAATCTGATCCAGTGTCAGACCCGCCTTCTTGAGTGCCAGCTTGGTCGCCGGGATGGGCCCCTCCCCCATGATTTCGTTGGGCACGCCAGCAATGGCGTAGGAGACGATGCGGGCAATGGGCTTTTGGCCTGCTTTGGCAGCTGCGTCAGCCGCAGCCAGCACGAAGAATGCTGCGCCGTCATTGATGCCGGAAGCATTGCCAGCGGTAACGGTACCGTCTTTCTTGAAAGCTGGCTTCATTTTTGCGAGCGATTCCATCGTGGTGTTGGCTTTGCCATGCTCGTCGGTGTCGAACACCACATCGCCCTTGCGGGTTTGCTGGATGATCGGAACGATTTGCGATTTGAAGCGCCCTTCGCTGATAGCGATGGCCGCCCGGCGCTGCGATTCGCAAGCAAAAGCATCCTGCTCTTCGCGCGAAATATTCCACTTGGTGGCCAGATTTTCAGCCGTAATACCCATGTGGCCAACGCCAAACGGGTCGGTCAACACGGCAACCATCATGTCGATGGCTTTGGTATCACCCATTCGTGCACCAGAGCGCAAGGCTGGCATCATGTAGCTGCCGCGGGACATCACTTCGACACCGCCGCCGACACCATATTCAAAATCACCCAGCATGATGTTTTGCGCTGCCGTCACAATTCCTTGTAGCCCGGATGAGCAAAGACGGCTGACCTGCATGGCGATGGAGTCCATTGGCAAACCAGCCTGAATCGAAGCAACACGAGAAACATAAGCGTAACGTGAGTCCGTTGGAATAACGGTCCCGACAACAGCGTTGCCAATTTGCTTGGGATCAACGCCAGAGCGGGCAATGGCCTCCTTCATCACGATGCCAGCCAGTTCCGCCGGCTCCATATTGGCCAGCGAACCGCCGAATGCGCCAATCGCTGAACGGGCTGCGCTTAGAACGACAACGTCTTTACTCATGTGAGAGCTCCTTAGATATTTGATTTGCGACTGTCAGGCAAAAATGCCTTAACGGTTGCTATCGTATCAGTGTCATTTGACAAGAGTGGCAAGCAAGTAAATTCGTTTTTTGATAACGGGTTTGCCACACTCGTTGACCCCGTGCAACTGAAACACATTTTTTGCCAGATCAATGCCCAATGTTGTAACCTTCATGTCGGACGCTCCTGTCTGTTCAAGTGGGTTGGTAAACACTTCCACTTTGGCACATTACGATGCCGTTTGGGTGGGAGCGTCCATCCCATTGCTTCGGAAATAAAGAATGAATTAAGGGCGCTACGCCCTTGCGCTTCCAAACGTTTGTTGGACGAAGCCGCTACGCGGAGTAAGCCACCCCGAGACTGCGCTGGCTGAGACGATTTATTCTGCACCTTCACCCCGTCAATTTCGATGGGGTGATTCTGCAACAAATCGCAAGGACTCCCCAGC
>Ga0209123_1000754_pt1 | contig 37695 bp, 37 predicted proteins | sample BarGraIncu00431A_FD_184500 | JGI IMG/M metagenome (GOLD analysis project Ga0209123, IMG submission 184500) | Arctic peat soil microbial communities from Barrow, Alaska, USA - Barrow Graham LP Incubations 004-31A (SPAdes) (version 2) | ecosystem: Environmental > Terrestrial > Soil > Wetlands >... | reverse complement strand
TGTTACTCACCCGTCCGCCGCTAATTGATCCCGAAGGATCGCATCGCTCGACTTGCATGTGTTAGGCACGCCGCCAGCGTTCGTCCTGAGCCAGGATCAAACTCTCAATTTAAAAGTTTACACTTTTCAGTTGAAATAATTAATCTGCGCCAACTGTAAAGTTGGTTAGCAAGCTCATTACATACTTTTTAGTCTTACGACTAATATTACTTTCTATAGTAATTGACTGGTTTAGCAAAATATTATTTTGCTAAGTTTACCTATTTCTCTGTTTAATTTTCAAAGACCAACTTGCTTTGTCATCATGTGACGACATATACTATAATACTATATATTTCTTGTTTTGTCAACTAATTCTTTTAACATATTTTCATTTGAAACTTGTTAAATTGTAGTTAACATTTTGCCTTTGTGCCACTCGCTGGTGACGACAAGGAGTATTCTATCATATATAAATAATCACAATTTCATCACATAGTTACTTTAGGAAGATTATCTTCATATTTCTACATATATATCTATATAATTCAATATTCCACATTAAGATACGCAAGGAGAAGTATTTTCAATATTCGATTTATCAGTAATAATAACCATCATCTAAAGTAATTTTAATAACAACAAAACCATAGAAGCATTACAACTTCTATGGTTTCCATGATGCCTTACCATGGTCGATTAAAAATTGCTATACCCACCCCAGTAGAACACTTTATAAATCTTCCATTTCCGCACTTGCCAAAATAAAAGCGCCTACCCCTTTTCCATCATTTGTTACTATCGGTTCGTTTATATAATATTCAAAAGTCCCATCTCGCATGCTTTTACCACCTAAACCTGCCACAGCACATATTTTATTAAGATTAACCATACCTTCTCCAGTAATTGTAACAAATTCATTTATTACTCCTTGATATGTTTTTCTTGCAATTTCTGGCCAGCTTTGCGTGAGGTACCCTAGTCTTACTCCTTTTGCCATTGCATATAGTATCATACATGAAGCAGATGCTTCTAAATAATTTCCCTTTCTATCCCCTTGGTCAAGGACTTGATACCAAAGACCGGTTTTTTCATCTTGTACATTTAACAATGCTTCTAGTGTTTCATTTAATATTTGAATTATTCTTTTTCTATCTCTATGATCTTCGGGAATATAATCTAATACATCCACTATAGCCATTACGAACCATCCCATAGATCTTCCCCAAAAGTTTTTAGAGAGTCCTGTCTCTTTATTACACCAAAAAATCTCTTTTGTTTCATCCCAGGCATGATACAGTAACCCTGTTTTAGTATCTTTTGTATGCTTGTAAGAAATTAAAAATTGTTTTGTTACATCATCAAACTCAGATGATACTCCAAATTCTTTTATGTATTGCGCATAAAATGGAGCCCCCATGTACAAACCATCAAGCCATACTTGGTATGGATAAATTTTCTTGTGCCAAAAAATACCTTCACTAGTTCTAGGATGATTATCGATCTGTTTTCTTAGAAGACTTGCAGCTTTCTTGTACCGCTCATCTCCGTTCTCTTTATATAATGTTAATAAGACCTTTCCATTATTCAAAAAATCAATATTATATTCATTAATTAAGTATTTTCTAATGCTTCCTTCTTGGTCTACAAAGACGTCCATATTTCTCTTTATATAATCCAGATATTTTACGTCTCCAGTTTTCTTCCAAACTAGCTCAATTCCCTTGAATATTATTCCATGTTCATATGCCCATACATCTTTAACTATAGGGTTCCTTTTCATAATAGAATCTGCCATTTTCACTGACCAACTTTTCATTTAATACACCCCTCAATAGTTGCAGCCGCGTGCCTAAGCTGCATCTTGTAAAAATTTGTTAATTAAGCACTATCATTGGCTCATTCGTTTTTGCATTCTTGGATTTACACCTATTAAACTCAATGTCTATACTATCTTTTATATCAAAGGCTGAACCTTCGTGGTTTGCTACTGTAACACTATTGAAACTAACATTTTTAAGATTGCGTCCAATAAACCCCTTTTGTTTCATAGGCGAAACCCCCGAAAGCATTGCGGGCATTCCCGGTTTAGCATCCTCTGCCATATGTATATAAATATTGTCAAATGAAATGTCTTCAATAGGCATTTCTGTAAGACCGTATAGATATCCAGCAGCTGCACTTACTTCTCTTGCCGTTATATTACTGAAATGAATCCGCCTAAAAATAGGTGTTTCCTCGGTGACTGGATGTTTGCTTTTATCCCACACATACTTTTCTTTCCCACCTGGTCCACAAAAGTAATATAAGTTCATTACTATTGGACAAATTACTTTTTTCATTATAATATTATTAATTCTTATATCTTCTACTACTCCACCACGGCCCCGTCTGGACTTCATCCTAATTCCTCGATCAGTCTTTTCAAAGATGCAGTTACTTATAACAACATTTCTTACATCTCCACTCATCTCGCTACCAATAACTATGCCACCGTGTCCATGAACCATTGTACAGTTGGTTATTGTGATATTTTCACATGGCACCTTTTCTTTTGTTTCCTGCGTACCTGCTTTTATTGTGATACAATCATCACCTACATCTATATGACAATTTGAAATGTGTACGTTTTTACAAGATTCAGGATTGATGCCGTCCGTGTTTGGTGATTTTGCTGGATTTAATATTGTAACATTATTTACAGTAATATTTTCAGAGCAAATAGGGTTAATAGTCCAGCTTGGTGAATTCCTTAATGTTATCCCATCAATAAGGATTTTGATGCATCCGTGAAAACTTATTAACTTTGGTCTTGGGTATTCATTTTTATTTTCAAGGGAAAGTTTCCACCAAAACTCTCCTTGTCCTTCTAACGTTCCGTGCCCTGTAACTGAAATATTTTCCTGTGAGTGAGCGTATATGCATGAAGCGTAAACCTCCCGTTTTACGCCTTCCCATCTTGACATTACTACTGGATATTCCTCTGTATCACTTGCAAATTTAATTATTGACCCTGCTTCTAAATAAAGATTAATATTACTTTTTAGCATTATTGATCCTGTTAAAAAGCTACCTGCTGGAACATAAACAGTTCCTCCACCACAATTTGAAGCCTCTTTTATTGCATTTTTAAATGCTTCTGTGCAAAGAGTTTCCCCGTCATTAACTGCACCAAAATCTAATATATTGTATATAGATGAACCTTTAGAGTTTATCATTAAACTTCTCTTCCTCTCTCAAAGCAATTTTGCTATCTATTATATATCTCAGTAATAAACCTCATGCTTTCATCCATATCCACTTCTTTAATATCCTCTAGCAAAATATTAATAAATGGTTTTCTATCCTTAATTAGTTTCAAAATTAATTCGTAATTTAGATGTCCTTTGCCTGCAGCTACTATACTAATTTTAGAATTTATAATCACAAAATCCTTCGCATGAAGCGCTACCATTCTATTTCCAAATAACTCAAATGCTTCTTCAATAATTTCGTCTTGATCTTTAAAGTTGTTTTCAGACAAATAATTAGTTGGATCATAAATAACCTGTAAATTATTTGAAGGGATTAAGTCTAGTAATCTTTTCATTATTCTAGGCGAGGTTATAACCGCATTATGTCCTCCCTCGATACCTACTATAACTCCAAATTTTTCAGCTTCATTAACAAGTTCACTTACGCTTTGGACTAAAATTTTGAAATCTGATTGACTTTCTTTATCAAAGTCACATGAATCAACCACCTTTAGGCTTCCTGTTTCTGTTCCAACAATACTACAGCCAAAGTCCCTGGCAAATCTTATATGTTCTTTAAACCTATCTAGCTGCTTTTTTCTTATATATATATCGGGATGTATAGGATTTATATAGCAACCTAGAACAGTAATTTGAATATTTTCTTTTTTAAAACAATCTCTAATATGATTTGCCATCCCAGAATTTAATTTTCCTAAACTACAATCCACTTCGTATATTGCTTTATCCAAAGCAAGTTGTATATATGAATAACCTTGTTTTGATACTTTTGACGCTAGCTCCTCCACTGGGAGCTTACCAAAATCATGTGCTCTTACACCCAAAATCATAATCCTTTGCCCCCATATTTTATATAAATTTGCTTATTCCTTCATATTTAACATTCCACGAGCCATCTTTGGGAAAGCCTGGAGCAGGCACGTCTGGACCATTATCCCAACCAGCCGCCATCATAGCAACAGCTACAAGTAACCCCCCATTTCCAGGAAGATACAAAGGAAGACTTGCTCTTTGATAATTATGACCATTTTTATGATAAACATTTTTAGGAGTATCCATTAATAAACATTCAATGGCGATTTCACCTTCTCCGACTCTCGCTGCAGTCATAGCCATAACTGGATAGTCCCACCCCCAAGTTCTAGACATGTCCCATTCCTTCATAACCTTTAGTAGTGTATTTCGCATTATATCTTTATTAACAAGGTCACCTTTAAGTACTCCATATGCACTTAGCATAGACGGATGATCCACATTAAATTTAGTAAAAGTATCTGGACATCTCTCATGAGCTATATAAACACCATCTTTTACAGGTAGCTTTGAAATCTTTGATAATATATTATCCCATTCTTTATTTCTACCCATAGAAAGACGCTCCCTCCATGTTTGTGCCATTGATAATCCTTGATACCAATATTCCAGTTCATATGTAGGATTAATAGTATCCATAGGCTTATGATTTTCTTGCGCAGGAATTACCGGCGGTCCTAATACAAATCTATCCTTCTCCTCATCATAAACAGCAAAGGAAGCCATAAATTCAGCAGATTTAAGTACTATATCCTTATAAGACTCGAGAGTTTCAATATTTGGATGCGATCTATAACATAATTCAGCATAGAATATAGGATGAGGCTGCTGCCAAATAAGTAATGTAGCAATTCCTGAGGGACTATCCGTGCCATCTGGTCCAACCATTTTAGTCCATCTAACCCCTGCATATCCCTGCCTTTTAGCATTTTCCTCTGCTTTATTCATAATAGATTTATACCACCACATGCTCCTTTCCAGCATATTAGTTCTTCCCCAAAGCGCGAAATGAGCTGCATGCCACCAGTGCATTTCAAGATGAGGTTTTCCAAACCAACTATTACAAGTTAATCCTGTTTCTTGTGGTGGAATTGAGCCTGAGCATTGTATAGCTGTAAGATACTGAGATAATACAATTCGTCTCTCCAGCTCTCTTGCCCTTGAATCTGTACACTCAGATAAATCGATAGCTCCTCCCTGCGTCCAAAATTTCTCCCAGTAATTATTACTTTGCATAAATGTATCATTACATGAATTTATGGATTCCCTTGGTATATTATCTGAAAAGCTTGTAGTAAACTCAAAACTCTCGGCACCTTCATCCACTGATACTACATATGAATGGAGCTTTTTATTCTCCACAGTTATCTTTGTTGAAAAATTCGCATTAACAAAATAGCTATCTTTATCCATTCTTCTTGAGAAGCTTACTGAATTACATGTTTTGTTCATAACTTGCGTATGGTGTTTTTCCGTCTGCCCCCACTCTCCACCCGTAATGTTTCCTGAGCCATATGGAAAGTTATATATTATTTTTAGTCTTCCTTCTTTTATTAAATTAGACTTCACGGATACTGCGATTACGTCTAACACTGGATGACAACAAGTCTTTATAGCTACCGAAATCCCTTCTATTTTAAAATTGCTTTTTATAGTTCCAGTCCACATATCCAATGTTTGATTAATTTCCTTAATATCTGTAATTTCAACTTCTGTTCCATCTGACCTTATAAAACTAAATCCTACCTGTCCAAGATTAAACTTATGTGGGTTCTCTCGAAGCCATTTAACAATCTCCTTTTGTCCATCGGATGATGAATAATACCCTACATCTCTTCCATAGGTATCATACATTTTAGCCTTAAGGTTTCGTACATCTACCCCCTCAGGTAGAGGTGATGAGTGCCATCCCCAATTGGACATTGTACATAGTGGCATGTTTTTTTCATATTCTTTAGGAAATGTCTGTAGCCCCGTTATATCAACTGAATAAGCAAACTCACCATTCCCTACTGACAATGGTGAAAATTTATCTACTTCATTTATAACGGGATTATTTCTTTGAACTAATTCAAATCTATTTATACTCATTTTCTCATCTCCTAATATTAATTATAAATCCCAACCTTTTAAATAATCTTTTGTATTATCTAGCATTTCTTTAAATAAGGCCTTACTATCCTCCATAGAACAAGTTACTAGTGGATCATTAACAAAAGCATCAAATGCCAAATCCTTATTTTTAGTAAGCCCTGCTCTAACAATGGTTTCTTGGTCGTTTACATGTCTTAGAACTAATCCATTTACCCAGCTTGGTAATTCTCCTGCAATAACTGGCGTAAGGCTATTCTTCCTAAACAACGCATTAGTTTCAACTACAGCTCCTAGTGGAATGTTTTTTACTTGTCCAATATTAGGTAAGTTAACATTAGTAAACAACTCTCCCAGCCCAAGTAATGCCTTCATTTGTTTTACTCCATCTTCGCCAGTATTCTTGAGTTTAAATTCCTCTTCGCCACTAACAAGTCTTCTGCTTTTTTCTAGTCTCTCCTGTAATTGATCTTTTCTCCACTTAACAGTAGTTAAAGCAAATCCCCATTTAGATACTGTTTCTGGGTCCTTTAGATAATATTTACCGGGCATAAATTCCGCTAAATGCCTATCTCCTGCCGCTGCTATAATTCCGTATCTTTTAAACAAATCAAATTTCACCTTTTGCGATCCTACAAATGAATTATTCATCCAATGATCTTTCTCTGGATCCAGGTAACCAGTCTCATAATACTTATCTGCAAACTTCCTATACACTGCGGTTAAGTCAATTCCCTTATAAGTTGCATTATCAATCCAAGTAAAATGATTTATTCCTAAAACGTTAATCTTAACTTCTTCTCTATCAGTACAATCAATCTTCTCTATATCTTTAAGTGCCTTAAGTAACATTTTTTGTGTTCCAAAAACCTCATGACAACAACCAAATGCTTTAATTTGAGGGAATACTTCATATAAAGTTCTTGTACAAATAGTCATAGGGTTTGTGTAATTAATAACCCATGCCTCTGGGCAATAATTTTTTATAGCGCTAGCAATATCCACATACATAGGTATGGCCCTTAATGCTCTTATGCATCCGCCTGGGCCTACTGTATCACCAACAGACTGGTATATCCCATACTTTTCTGGAGTGTGTACATCTGACTGCATCTCATCAAAAGTACCTGGCAATATAGATATTACAACAAAGTCAGCACCTTCTAGCGCTTGCTGCAAGGTTTTAGTAGCTTTATATTTCCAATCCCCTTTTACCGCCTCATTTTGTAATAATTTATTACCTATAATTTCATTATCAAGTGCTGCTTCATAATCTATATCGTATAAATTAACTGTCCCAGCTAGGCTTTCCTCATTAGCTAAATCACTCATTAGTCCCCAAGCCCATCCTCTAGATCCTCCTCCAATATAGGCAATTTTCAAATCTACAGCTTTCTCATCTACATATCTCATTTTCCCTCTCCTCCTAATAATCTAATCGTTTTCTTATATAACTTTATTATGTCCTTATAATTTCATATACAACAATGACATTTAATCTTAATATAGATTTTACTTCTAATTTATATAGTTTTAATAAAAAGATTTCCACCAGCTTTAATAATGACTTTTAGCTTATTTTCAAAGTTATTTACCCTTGAAATTTCTGCTTTGTCACCATACCATTCATAGCGTCCGAATTCTTCTGGTAAGTTAATTAGTATATCTGTATCTCTATCTGCTTTAACCTTTGCAGTAAATAGTCCACTATCTACATCCCAATTAAAAGAGACTTTACCAGTACAAAATCTAAAATCAGTTATCTTCCCTTTATTCCACTTTTTAGGTCGAGCTGGTAGAAAACTTACTAGTGTTTGCGAAGAATATAGAAGCATTTCTTGCACCGCATTTACCCAACCCATATTTGCATCCATTTGCACTGGTGCACGATTCATACTCAAACTTGTACCCATGTTTCTCCAATCATTGTGCAATGTGTAGAAATTATTTAATAAACAAGATCTAGATAATATCTCTAAACACTCTAATGCATTATCGCCGCGCCCTAGGCGAGCATAAACAGATGCCATATGGGTAAAAGACCATCCTGTTTGTGCTCCAATTAACCGTTTCTTAACAGCGATGTCGAAAGCTTTGAATAATTCTGGATCTTCCTGCTTATTTATCTCCGTGCCAGGAAACAAAGGATAAATATGTGAAAGATGACGATGATTATAGTTATCCTTAAAATCAGGATGTATCCATTCACTTATAGCTCCATCTTCATTAATTTTATAATCAGGAATATGAGTAAGCATTTCTATCCACTTATGGGTTTCATCCCCGCATACTTTAGCAATTTTGCTTCCCTTAATTAAATTAGTTAAAACATCCTTCATTATGGCAATATCCATAGTTGAATTAATAGTTGTTGGCATTGGATGGGCTATAGGTCCACCTTCTGTTGGATAATAATTTCCCGGTGTGTTTTCTGGAGAAACCGATGGATAGTATTTATAAAACCCATCCGTGTCCATAACAACAAAGTCCTCATAGAAAAGCACTATCTCTCTCATAAAAGGCAAAACTCTATTTCTAAGAAAATCCACATCCTGCGTATACTGATAATATTCATAGTATTGGCGAGCTAGCCACCCTGCAGCGCTTGTCCAATTCATTATTACAGGTACTATTTGATTCGGCAATCCAATACCAGGGGTTGAGCCAGCAGGAATGCATATCCCTCTGCATCCGAAAAGTTTTTTTGCATTCTCCCTAAAATCATCTATAAGGCTATCATAGTAATTAAATACTGGCAGCGAAAGTTCCGAAAGTCCTCCTACCATAGTATGCCAATATATCATCTGAATGTTTTCATTTGCCATGTTATGACACCACATAAGGTTATAATCTCCACCCCATAGTCCATACATGCCAACTGGATTCCCACCTTCGTGCGATGCGGAAATAAACAAGTATCTACCATAATCCCACATTTTTTCAGTAAGTGTTGTAGGTGTTTCTCCCTCGTACGCTTCTAGTAAAAGTTCTTCATTTGATATCTCCTGGTCAACATTCGTTCCTAACTCTAAAGATACAGAATTAAATAATTTACTGTGAATGATCACATGTTCTTTAAGTAATTCATCATAATTTTTATTTATATTCGAAAGCTCTTTCTTTAGCTTATTACATTCTGTGTTTCGTTCACTTTTAACAAATACCTTTAACATAACTAAAACTTTTTCTGATTCTTTAATCCTAATTCCTCCATCTAATGCTGTGCATACGCCACCTATAGTTATTACACGAAGTACAGCACCAAAGTCAGTATTATCATCATTTTTTGAGGCATAACATATATAATTCCCTTTAACTTCTACTTGCACATTTTCTTCTATGTCTTTGTAACTTTGAGATGAACTTGCGTTATCACTTTTATGGTTGGTTAAAAAGATTTCACAATCTATTAACCCTTCATCACAACTTATTTCATAGGCAATTAAATCGTCAGTCCTAGATACAAATAAGCTCCTTTTATATTGATTTTCACCCTCCTTCCACATCACATTTACTTCACCAGTTTCCATATCTAAAACTCTTCTATATTGTTTGAATGCATTTTTACAAGGCATAATTACTCTTAAATCAGCTAAAGGTAAAATAGCTGCAAGCCTTGTGTTGTATCCCTTTTCTTTTAATGCATTGGTTAATAACCACCCTGCATCTTTATATTGTCCATCATCCATTAATTTTCTTGCTTTAGGAAGGGTATAACTTACATCTGGCAGGGCATCTTTATTCCCCAAGTGCCATAAATCCTCATGATTAATAAGAATTGTTTCTTCACTAATACCACCATATACAGCAGCCCCAATGCATCCATTACCTGAAGGCAATGCTTCTCTCCACATATTCCCATACCAGGATGCAGGATATTTTAATATAAGTCTATGTCTATCGATCTTTTTTGCTATCATATAACGTTCTCCTCTCAGCTCTCTTTTATGTATATAAACTTGTGTTTCTATTTCTAAATTCTCCTGGTGTTATTCCTTCATATTTTTTAAAAAATCTACAAAAACTCTGCTGGTTATTATACCCAAGGGTTAAAGCAATATCGATTACAGAGGTATCTGTTTCATTTAGAATGATTTTTGCTTCAGTAATTCTAATGAAATTTGTGTAATCTACTATATTTTTACCTGTTTCAACTTTAAATATTTTTCTTACATAAGAATAACTTAATCCAACATAATCTGCTACGTTTTCGATGCTCATATCTTTCCTATAGTTTATCTTAATATATCCCATTATTTTTTCTATATATATCTTATTTTGTTTAAGCATATTGCAATTGTAATCAATAATCTTTTCATAAAACTCTATAAACCATTCTTCTATCTCTTCCAATGTATCTTTATCTTGAACACATCCATAAATATTTATATTCTCATTAAAAACATCACATAACTTAATATTATTTTCCACAAAATATTTAATAGTATTACTAGATAATTGACTGATAATCTGTATAACATTATCAATGGATATACCATCTTCTGAATTAATCCTTATTTTCTCAAAAAAGCTGCTTACCGAACAATTAACATCTTTTTTTATACCAAGTGTTAATAAACTAAAGATATGTTTTTCTTCATTATATGGATAAAAATAATCCTTTTCTCTATCATATTTATCGTTCCATACAATAATCTTTCTTCCATAATATATAAGTTTTCGCTTAAGGCAGTTCATTGCTTCCTTGTAAGAGTGATTTATTCCTTGTAACTCCATATGAAAATTACCTAATCCCACAATGATATCATTATCGATTACTGTACTTATTTGTTCTCGTATTACTTCAAATTTTTCAAATAAATCCTCAATGCATTGATCTTCTGATTGCTTCTCTATTGGCTTATCTTTAAAACTAATTAATAAAGCCAATTTTTCATTTTCAAGGACTACCCCATAACATTCATAGGAACTCTTAAAAACCTCTTCACAAATATTTAAAATAAGATTTTTTATATATAACCTCTTATCCATAGGATACATTGATAAAAAATCTACATATTTACTAATAGATAAAGCGGCGCATATGAACCTGTTACCACTAATATTAAGTATAGTATTGTCATAATTTTTAGTAATACCATTTAATAGATTTACAATATACCTTTCTCTTACACTTTGCCTGTTTTTTACAATATATTTTTTCATACTTTCTTCATTGTTAATAAGAGTTTCAAAAGCACTCGACAATATTCCCATCTCGTCATTATTATCTTTTTCTATTAAATCTCTATGTCTTTTTATATCTTGTACAAGTTTATTTACAGGACTATATAATTTCCTTGATATAATTACTGATACTATAAATCCAATGATACATACTAATAAAAAACAATATATAATTTTAACTCTAAGGGCCGTAACCTTACTCATAAGTTTATCCATAGGAAATGTACTAATGTATATCCAATTATTAAATTCTGATTTATAATAAGTTACAAGATAAGGTTTATCCTTTATCTTTACCCTTAAATTTCCTTCTCCTTTTTCTGATTTTAAAATATCTTTTACATATGGATTTTGACTACTATACGCTGCTGAATTATTTTCATTAATACTAGATAAAATTCTCCCCTCACCATTGAGTATAGATATGCCTCCCTCACTTTCAAAGTTATTACTATTTATTAAATTACAAAACTTATCTTCCTTTATATTTATGACTAAAGCCCCTCTAAGATTAGTTGTATATCCGTTCAATGGATATATTAAAGAGATTACATATTCGTTATATCCTCCATACCTCAAATTTCGCGGCGTGGTCCATAAATCTTTACGCTTACCCTGGGTATATTGATTAAAGTTTTCAACCCATGAATTGTCTGTAAATTCTTTTTTAAGTTGAACTTCACTATTCGTTATTACATAGTCATACTTTTCAGGATATAAATAAATAGATTGGATTAAGTTACTAGTGCTCACTAACTTATTAATTTCATCGATAGCTTTACCCATTTTTACAATATTTTCGGAATTGTTAAATATTGTTTGATAACTATTAATTTGATTTATATCCTTAACTCTACTATTAATTGAAATTGTAAGAGCATCCGTTCTTAATTGCTCAAGCATCATTTCATTCATATTCCTAATTATTTTAAGCTTTCCAATATTAGATTCACTTATCTCATTTTCTGAATATCTCATTGTATAATAATAAAATATAGAACTTGCTAGTATTAGCGGTACTATCAAAAACAACAAAAAACATGTTATGAATTTTACAAGTAATGAATGTTCCTTCATAATAATCACCTCAGAGTTTGTTATAAATATTTTAATTAATTAATTTTCCATCCATTTTCTTAATTGTAATACTTCTATACCTGCTAGCATTACAATTCCTGTACCATGGGGATCATTTAATACCCAACCTAATTCATTTTTATAATATCGTGGTGTAAAAGAACTACCTGAACCTTTGCAAACCCCATATATATTTCCAAATTCATCAATAGCAATCTTAGAAAGTCCTTCCCAAGCCTTAAATACAGACCTCGCATAAATTTCTTGTTTCTCAAGCCATCCATATCTAACACCTCTTGCAAAGGCATATGCAAACATAGAGGTACAGGATGCTTCCTCATAAGATTCATTATCATTTAATACTTGATGCCACATGCCTTTTTTATTTTGAAGTACCAGATAACCTTCACATAACTCTCTAAAAAAACTTAAAAGCTCATTTCGACATTTATGGTCTTTAGGTAAAACAGCTAATAATTCTGACAATGAAAACAGAACCCATCCATTACCTCTTCCCCAAGGAATACCATTAGCCATTTTGGGACTTGTATAATACACATGAGACATAATCTTAAGTTCTGGTATAAACATGTATTTTTTATAGAGTAAATATTGATTAGCTGCATCATCAATATAACTTTGTTCCCCCGTAAGTTTGTAATACCTAACAAGGAAAGGGACACTCATATACAAGTCATCAACCCACATAGTCCCCTCCATACCGCTCATCTTAGTTATTGATCTATATAGAGCTCCATCAACAAGCCTTGATTGCTTTGTCGATATATACTCAGCAACATCATCAGCTACTTTTCTATAACCATTAACCTGAACATTTTTTTGAAGTTCAAGCATCAATGACGCAAATGAACCACAGTCATCAAGACTATCCACTGCCGATATTTGATTATTTATCCCTGCTGCCCCAAATTTATCTTTATCCCATAGTGAATATTCATAAAATGCTGAACATATTTCTACGTGCCTTTTTACGTAATCAATTATATCATTACGCTCTAAGATAAGTCCTGTCTGTAAAAGCCCATATAAAGTCACTCCCAGTGGATAGTTCCACTTTCCAAATAGCTTATTCTCTAGAAAAGGTCTTATACACATACCAATCATATCAACACGCCAATAGCTTTTACCATCAACACAGTTATAAAGACAATCCATTTTTTTTATTTCTTGTATATCTATACTATCATGCTTATTAAATGCACCCACATACATCCATGGATCTCTAACCCCTTTAGCTAGGCAAGGATTAATAAGTTCTACAGGTACTGCCTCTTCTAGTATTTCAAGTTCAAATCCCCATTGATTATTTTCGCACATACACCCTACAATTATATCTCTAGTTCCAGCCAATACCTCAATGCTATCTTCAAAATCGCCTACTTTATTTATGTTATAAACTTGATTTTCGCCTATGTATATCTTTAGTGGACTCTTAGCTATGCCCTTAATAACGTAACTATTAGTGCCTTTCTTCGTAAAATTTGCTTTGACCCATCCAAAAGCTACACATTCATCTTTTATACCATAAATTCTTTCTAATTGTCCTAGTTTCATTTCTTCCTTATTCCATTGAACCTCTGGATACCATCTTATGCCAGTTTCCTGCTCAGAATCACCAAGAATCGGAAACTTTTCTAATTCAACACTCAAAACTTCCGAAGTTATCCACCCCTCTTGTCCTTCTTTTTCTGGAACAGGTACAAAAAAATTAAGCGGAAAATTTTTATAATTTCCTGTCCCAAATACTCCTCCAAAACCTAAAGGTGTTTTTATAAACTCAATTGTAAAATTATTCCACCCTCTCAATAGCTTTAAAGATATTTTACTTGAAAGACTAGAGTTTTTCTCCTGCGCAGAACTTGATTTATAAACTATTTCATTATTAAGATATACCCTCATTGGTCCATACACCGATGCCGAAAAAGTTGTTTCAACATTGTCTTTACTCCATAATTTCGCCCACGCATAAACAATTTGCTCATTTTTAGCTTCTAAATAAACTTTATTCAAATCAAAGTTGTATCTATAATCTTCTTTTCGTTTAAAGGCTCTCTCTGAAGATACCCTGAAAACAAATGGATTAGGGATATTAGTTCCCATATATCTAGATGCTATATCTTCTAAAATACCCTTTACGTCATTTCCTAATTTATGATAGCTACTTTCTTCTTGTTCAAAATATTTTGACATTCTAATTCTCCTATTCATACATTTTTTTTATAAAAGGTGCCTCAAATTAATTCTGAGACACCTCTCTGATTTTAAAAGAACTTATAAAAATTACTTCTTTCCATACATCCTCTGATATATCTTTACTGCTTCAGCCATAGTTTCGTTACCACCTGAATTAGTCATGTAATCATTTACAAGAGAGTCGTATACTTTATCAAAATCCTTTGGACTAGCCGTGATTGCTTTAATTTTTATATCCAGTGACTTACCATCCTGAATTCCCTTATATTTAGCAGCTACACTATTAGGTTCCATGTATACACCTGGTACACCATCTGTTGTCGCAAATTTGGTTGCCTTCATATATAAATCTTCAAATCCCACAAATTGTAATGATTGTGCTTTTAATGTCTTATCATAATTACCCATTTCTCTTCCATTTACCACTAAGCAGTAATCACCATTAGAAACTTTTTCAAAGTCTCCAGTTTTAGGTGATGGAAGACCATCTTTTAGTTCGTACTGTGTACCTTCAATGCCATTTTGAAGCGTCATAAGGACTTTTGGATCACACTGCCAATTTAAATATTTAACGGCTTCTACAATGTGCTTACTAGAAGCTGGAATAAAGTTTGAAAGTCCTGTAGGACTACTTATCATCTTAGGATGTTTTCCCTCTGCATTACTAAATGGATCAAGAGGTGCCATTTCTGCTGTAGGTATATTTTTTATTAAAGTTGATACCACTTCAGGACTTACAGCATAAGTATCTCCTACATTAGCCATATAAAAACCTGAATACCCATTAGCTATATTTGCTTGAAACTTTTTACTATCTTTATCTAGAGCAAATTCTTTATTAATAAGACCTTCATTATATAACTTATTAATAAATCTATAGCCTTCCTTTACACCTGGTTGTGATAGTAAAGGTGTCGTTGCCAATTGTTCCTCTGTCATTTTTTCCTTAAAGGAATCTATTAAGCTATAGTCTCCCATTTGCATATTTTGAGCACTCATATCAAAAGGAATAAGCTTATTTCCAACTTTGCCTGGATCTTTTTCCTTAAATTGTTTTAGTGTTTTATATAATTCATCTGTTGTAGTTGGTATAGGTAAACCTAATTTGTCTAACCAATCTTTTCGAATGTTACTCGAAACTATTCCTCTAAATATTCTTTTACCAGGAATATAGAACTGCTTCCCATTCATAATACCATAATTTAAAGCGGTCTCACCTATATAACTCCTTATATTGGGACCATATTTATCTATATATGTATCTAATTCTGCTATCCCACCTTGATTCACAAAATTTTGTACAATAGAAGAAACATTGGTTGTACAAATATCAGGTGCAGCATCTGATGCCATTAAAATACCAATCTTTGTAGATTCATCAGCTCTTAGTACTGGTACATATTTTACAGTAATATTATTTTTTTTGCCAAATTCTTCATTAACCCACTTTGTAAGATAATTATTATCTACAGGAGCATTTCCTTGAACCCCTCTATCAAAAACCTCTACTGTAAGTTCTACAGGTTTTGAGCTACTGGTAGGTACAGCCTCCTCCTTGTTTTTATTACTACAGCCTGCCATACTAGTCATCATTAAAGATAGTGAAACAAAAACACCTAGACATCTGAATTGTTTACTAATCATTTTAATATTCCCCCTTTTATCCCTTTATTGAACCTATATTTACTGAAACAAAATATTTTTGAAGCCAAGGATAAGCCAAAAGTATTGGTAATGTAATAACCATAACAGTTGCTGCTTTAAGTCCTTCAGATGATACCTTCACGATCCCTGGCGCTTCAGACACGTCTGTTGCCATATTATTACTAACTATTTGATACAATTTTAATTGTAATGGATAAAGTTTTGGTTTATCAATATACATTAATGCATCCTGAAAACCATTCCAACGCCCAACTATCATGAAAAGACTTATTGTAGCTATTATTGGCATTGATAATGGCATAATAATTTTTATAAACATTGATATATGCCCACAACCATCCAAATATGCAGCTTCTTCAATACTAGTAGGTATAGAATTCATAAAAAACGATTTAAATAAAATCACATAATAGGTACTAATCATTCCTGGAAGTATAAGTGCCCACATAGTATTTCTAATTCCTAAGCTCTTTACAAGTAAATAATTTGGAATCATTCCTCCACCAAAATACATAGTGATTAGCATAAAAGTAAAAATTACCTTTTTCCCTTTTAAATTTCTTCTTGATAATGGGTATGCTGCAAGTATAGTCATAAACAAATGAACTACTGTACATAACACCGTAAGTCCTACTGTAAATATAAAAGATCTAATTATGCTTTTATCGTTAATAACATTTAAATAGGACATTATATTAAATTCAACCGGCACTATGTAAACCTTGCCACCTAATACAGCACTATTTGAACTTAAGGATATTGCTATTTCATGCAAAAATGGTGTTAAGCAAAGCATTATTGCAATAAGAGAAATAATTACCATTAAAGTATCAAACATCTTATTTTTAACTCTTTGAGTAATCTTATATTTCCTTACCATATACCATCCTCTCCTAATTTTTCTGCTATAAAGTTTGTGGTTACAAGCAATATTATTCCAATTAATGACTGGAATAGCCCTACTGCAGTAGCTATGTTAAATCTTGAAGACCCTAGTCCTACCCTATAAACAAATGTACTTATAACATCTGAAAAGTCTGAAACAAATGAATTACCAAGGATATACGGCGCATCAAAAGATATAGACATCATTTTTCCCATGTGAAGAATTAAAAGAATAACTACAGTAGATTTAATTCCCGGAAGAGTAATATGCCATATTTTTCTTATTCTCCCTGCTCCATCTATTTCTGCTGCTTCATAAAGTTCACCGTTAACGCCTGTAATAGCAGCCAAATATATAATCGTGCCCCACCCAGTACCATGCCAAAGTGAAATACCAATATAGGTGGCTACCCAATGATACTTTTCTATTAAAAATGGTATAGCTGTCCCACCTCTGGAAACAATTAAATCATTTATTAGTCCTGTAGTAGGTGAAAAAATTTGTAATGCCATACCTCCTATTATTACAAATGAAAGAAAGTGTGGTAGATATACTATTAATTGTGCAAATTTCTTAAATTTTTGATGTGGAAGTTCATTTATTACTATTGCCAATATTATCGGCGCTGGAAATCCAATAACAAGTCCAAGCATATTTAGCGATATGGTATTCCTAAGAGCCCTATAAAACTCAGGCATCTTAAATACTTCTCTAAAAACATCAAATCCTACCCATGCGCTTGCAAACACTCCCTTGAAAATATTATAATCTTTAAAAGCAATAACAACACCATACATGGGTCCGTAGTGAAATACTAAATAATATATAATTGGCGGTAATAAAAAGAGATAAAGAATAAAATCTTTTTTTAAGTAATACACAGCTCCTTTTTTTACTTTTTTATTTATAGGTTGTTTTAAATTTGTTAAACGTTTTCTTTTAGATAATAATTGCATCAATCTTCCTCCCATCGTATTTTCTCTATCCACAAACATCTTATCACCTCTAGCTTCTTATACAAGAATGACTTTTAATTTTAGCATATCATTTTTACTCATATGTGATATACCAGCGTTTGCGTTACATAATTCTTCTGGCTTTGATAAACAATGCCAATGTTTATCTGTAAAATTCACAAATTTAAAATTGATAGTTAACGCATTATTATTAACAATTTTAAGAATAACAAAAACCTAGAAGTATTTAACTTCTAGGTTTTTAAAGAGGCGAAAAAAGTTATTTCTTATACATGTTGTATTTTATCCATTCATCGAGTTCTTTCTTATTGAACATTTTCTCTCCATTTCTAATTTCGATATAACGTATGAACGCATAATCAGAATAAGTTGATAATCTTACTTTTTTTTCACTTTCCTTTTGCAGTATATTTTTAAATTCATCTATTGAAATATTTAAGTATTGGGCACATTCTTCTCCAGTTAACAATGATTTTTCTCTTAATGTAGGCTTATTTCTTATTTTACCTATGATAAATAAGGATATTAAATAGTATACAATTAAAATAATCCAGTCATAAAAAAACTTTAAAGAAAATAATGGTGAATTACCAAAATCAAAGTTTCCAATTCCATAAGTAATCCCTTTAATGGTAAAAGCTAGAAATAATGCAATCATTGTATTTATAGAATCTTTTAGCATATATTATATCCCCTTTTTAAAGTTCAATATTTTCAAATACTCCCCTTCCTAGAAATAGTATTAACGCGCTAAACAAAAGATTATAAGTAATAAATGCACCGTACGCTATTAGCATTCCAATAAGACTATTAGCTAAACTATATAATACCCCCAAAAGAACTATAGCCGGCGCGATTATTAAAACTAAAATAAATATTCTAATAAGAGCTGTAACCATTATGTTATTACCCGCGCCTAAAATCCTTCTAGTTAGTATTCCACCATAAATAAAAAGTGAACCTATTGAAGCAAATGCAATTATATTAAGAATAATAAGAAGGATACTACTTTTAAAGAATATTCCTATTATTACAAAAACTATAGATCCATCAACAATATTTTTAAAGTTATCAACTGCTGTTACATAGATAACTTTTTTAAATGCATGATCAGGTATCATATAAATATATGGGTTTGATAAATCCCTTTGCCACTTGCTATTAAAGCTAAAAACTAATTGAAGATATATCATAACTCCTAAAACTAATGTTAAATTCTTAATAGGACTAAATAATCCAGCTGTTATCGCTATAACCGCGTAAACAACTGACATTACGTTTATAAGCGCAAACCCAGTCTTTTTATACTCTAATATTTGTCTCCAGAATATAGCAGATGCAAGTGTTCCCCTTTTACTGTACTCTACTTTACGCACTCTAGTTTTTTTACCAGTTTGCACAAATCGTTCACCACTCCTCATTGACGCTATAGCTGTTTCTTTAAGTTCTGTTGAAGCTAATACATCTTCATAATAGTCAAGTTTCATAGAGTAAACCACATAACTACAAAGAGATCCAGACGCTATAATTAAACCTGTATAAACAAAAAACATTATGCTAATGCCATTCATTGAAGATATTATTATTTCCCTTGCCCAACCATACACCGGTATATAGGGGATAACCGAACTATTCAGCAATGATGAAACAGCTTTTAATGGTGACCTAGTTATATACAGTTCAATAAAGTAAACGATAATTATAACTACTCCTAAAAATTTAAAAGTATTTCTTAAAATAACCTTATTTCTCTGACTTTTAGATGCAACTGAATATAATAACATCTTTAGTATTGAGGTAAAAATCAGCATAATAAATAATCCGAAAATAATTACGCCCATGCCATAGGACTTAATATTACTAAAACGATTAATTGTATATCCTTGAAATAGAACAAAAAACACTGCTATAAATGAAGAATATATTTGTTTTAGAAATCCATATATTAAAACCTTTTGAGGACTAATGGGTGATGTAAATACTAAATTTATGTCTGCACTTCTAAAAAAAGTGGCTCCATTGTTTATTGATGAATAAAGGTCTGGCACTGTAAATATTAAAATAAAGGCTCCTACAATTGCATTATATAGTAAAGGGTCTAAAACACTTTTGCCTCCGATGTCACTCCTACCAAAAATTATAGCGGACAAAAAAAATATTATACATACAATATATGCAATCAATTTTGCAGGTTCTCGTTTTAATCTTAGCAACCAATTTTTTATAGTCTTCCTTAATATATAAAATAATGGCTTCATTCTTTCTCCTCCGTTACCTCAAAGAAGAGTTCTTCTAGGGTTTCATTCCTACTCATAAGCTCTTGCCTCGTGCCAGCAAGCACTATGTTCCCATTTTTCATTATCAATACCTTGTCCCAAAAATCATCAACACTATCTATTATATGAGTACTAATTAAGATAGATGAACCTTTTTCTTTGAGCTCTACGATGGCTTTCTTTAATTCTTTTATTGCTTTAGGATCTAGTCCCATTAGTGGTTCATCAAATAATATTACCTTAGGATGCGTTATTAACGCGCAACAAATACTTACCTTTTGCATCATACCCTTAGACAGCTCTTTCCCAAGTTTATTTCTTTTGTCACTTAAATCAAATCTTTTAAGTAATTCTTCAGCTTGATCTTTATAGTCCACAATTCCATAAGCCGCAGCTATATATTCTATATGCTCGTAAATTGTGAGCAAATCAAACATAGAGGAGACTTCTGGGACATACGAAAATACCTTCTTTGCCTCAATAGTTTTATTTTTATGTCCGCAAATTTCAATATACCCATCATATTTTAACAAGCCTGCAATAGATTTTATTGTAGTGCTTTTCCCAGCACCGTTCGGGCCTAAAAGAATAGCGATTTCACCCTCATCAACTTGAAAACTAATATTATTTACAGCTAATTCCTTACCATATTTCTTAATAAGATTTTGTACAATAAGCATATATAATTCTCCTTTAATAGGTATTTTGTTATAATTATAACAAACCATCCATTCTTATACAACCTCTATTCTTACATAACCTCATTGCTTACTATCGCTAAACATAATGGAAATAAAATAATGACACCACAAAATTTCACTCTTGTGATGTCACTAATTTATTAAAGAATTTGTAGAAAAAATGTCTAGCTAATTGCTAATACATTTCTGAGCCCTTTTGCAGGACTGCAAGTCCTGTACGAACAACTTCCTTAATTCCATATGGTTTCATTAATTCAATAAATGTTGATACTGTCTCTTCATCCCCAGTTATTTCAATAATCATACTTTTTGCATTCATTTCTACAATATTACCTTTAAAAATGTTTACCGTTTCTATAATGAAAGATCTTGTGTTTTGCTCTAGAGTTACTTTTATAAGCGCTAATTCTCTAGAAACAGCTTTTTGAGGACTTAGCTCCAATATTTTTATTACATCTATCAATTTATTTAATTGTTTTACTATTTGCTCTGTAATTTGCTCATCACCACTAACTACAATCGTCATACGTGAAATGCTCGGGTCATCTGTAATACTAACCGTTAAACTATCAATATTATAACCTCTGCGAGTAAATAATCCGGCCATTTTACTTAAAACCCCAGAATGATTTTCAACCAATATAGATAAAATGTATTTATTCATAATTTTTCACTCCCTTCTATAATGTACTCTCCTGCGCGCTTACAATACATTCTATCAAAAAAGTTTTATTACTTTTCATGGCTTCATCAATAGCTCCCTTAAGTTCCGAATTAGAGTTAACTGTTTTGCCACCAAATCCATAAGCTTCTACTAATTTCACAAAATCAGGATTTTCACATAAATCAACGCCATAAGTGTTTTTATAGAGATTACTTTGATACTCATTAACCATACCAAGCTTTGAATTATTAAATAATAAAAATATTATTTTCAAATGATTTTGCCTTATCGTTCCTAGCTCAGACATACTCATTTGAAAACTTCCATCCCCCATTACTGCAACAACTCTTCTATCTGGGAAAGCAAGCGTGCAGCCAACAGAGGCCGGAATAGAATATCCCATTGTCCCAAGTCCACCACTTGTTAAAAATCTTCTACCCCTTGTCATATCAAGATAATGAGAAGTCCATATTTGGTTTTGTCCCACATCTGCAGTAACAATAGCATCATCTTCAATCATTTCAGAAAGTAACTCTAAAGCATATTGTGGATTAACTTTCAAATTTGTTGGTCTGATTTTCGCATATTCTTTTTTCCACGTTGCAATTTCGCTAAGCCACACCTTTGTATCAATTTCCGTTATTTTATCAGTAAGGTCTTGTAATATTTTTTTACAATCACCAACTACAGGAATGAGAGCACTTAGGTTTTTACCTATTTCCGCTGGGTCAACATCAATATGAATAATATCTGCTACCTTTCCAAAGCTCTTAGAACCGCCTGTTGCCCTATCTGCAACCCTAGTACCAACAAGAATTAAAACATCAGCCGCCGCTATTGCCTTATTTGCATATTTAAAACCATGAGAACCAATTAGTCCAACATTGTATAGATATTTTGATGGAATTCCGTCCTTTCCCATTAATGTGTGTACCATTGGAATCTTAGATTTCTCTATAAACTCAATTAACTCTTTTTCAGCATTTGCAGACATAACACCACCACCCACACAAATAAGCGGTCTTTTACTACCTTTAATTTTTTCTATTGCCTTTTTTATTTGTCCCTTATGACCATTAACCGTAGGCTTGTATCCTCTTATATTAACAACGCTAGGATATTCAAATTCAATTTCCGTATTTTGAATATCTAAAGGTATATCCACCAATACCGGCCCCGGTCTTCCCGTTTTTGCTATATAAAATGCCTCTTTCATAATTCTTGGGATGTCCTTTGCATCCTTAACAAGATAACTATGTTTTGTAAAAGAGTCTGTTGCTCCAATGATATCCGCCTCTTGAAAAACATCTTTTCCAATTAAATCTGTTCGAACCTGCCCAGTAATTGCAATCATTGGTATAGAGTCTGCATAGGCAGTAGCAATACCCGTTATAAGATTAATAGCTCCAGGTCCAGAAGTTGCAATACATACGCCTATTGACCTTGTTGCCCTGGCATATCCACTAGCACTATGTCCTGCGGCCTGTTCATGTCTTACCAGTATATGTTCTATATCCGATTTTCTTAATGCTTCATATAAAGGTCCAACTGGTACACCTGGGTACCCAAACACTATTTTCACATTTTCTTTTTCTAAACATTGAATTATCGCATCAGCAGCTTTCATTTTTATGCCCCCTTCAATTTTATATTTGATAAATATTCAGTTGATTAGTTTACCTGTTTTTTATTTAGATATGAATTTTGAGTATAAAAAAAAGACCTCTTCCCATTGGGGCGAAAAGTCTATCGCGGTACCACCCATTTTTATATCTTAATTTTATAACGATGCACAATTCATATACACCGGCACGGCTTACCTTATACGTTTTATATATAATATTATATATATTAACTATATAATTTCAGCTTACAACTCAAGGGTGAGTTTCAACATTAACTATTTATGGGTTTACAGCTACCCCCACTCTCTTAGAAATATGAGAATGTCTACTTTCCCTATCTTAGTTTTCACAATATTCATTTTTTTCTTTATATTATAATTCAGTATACTTTATGAAGTTTTTTTTGTCAAGAATTTAAATCATTTAATTAAAAACTACATTATAAAGGATACAGCTGACATATATGTATGCCTGATGTATCCCCTTATTTAAAACTCATATTACTTTTTATCTTTATTTTGTTCTTTCTTACTCCTTATTTTATTTATAACAAATAACGATAATACATAATAAAAAAGCAAAATAAACAAATCATACAAGAAATTTCTAGAAAACAATGATGAACCCGCAAAACTAAAATTTCCAATTCCATAAGTGAGCCCTTTTAATAAGCAAGCCATTAAAAATGCAATTCCTGTGTTTATAACCTCTTTTGTCATGTTACATACTTCCTCTCTAAATTAATTTTATAATCACTTTAGTAAACTGATAATATATCTAATTATCGTCCTCAGTTTCATTTTGTTTAGTGATTTTCTCTGACCGCTTTTCTGCTAAAAAGCCTAGCCCTAAAGAAAGTAATAACGAAAATATAAATATGCTCAAAAACATGATGATAATCTCTACTTGATTTTGTGAATATCTTGTACGGTTTTGAATTACTAGGACAAATGTAATTGTCGAACTTGAAACCAAACTATAGATTAAACACCATCTCAATATAGGCTTTTTTATTCTAGTAGTATTTCCAGTAGCTACGTAATTACCTTTCATGATATTTCCCAAAACAACATAAAGTGCTCCACCGAAAAACGCAATAAACTCCGTCATATATTCTTTAAAAGGTTCATTTAATATGAATTGTTTATACACTATAGAAATTAATAAAAATATACTAACTAATTGATATGCACCACTAGCTATCTTGCGGTGTTGCTCTACAACTCTCTCGTCTCTAACTTTCTCCATTTTCATTTTGACTCCTCCCAAAATAAATCGTTTAATGTTTTATTTAGTGTTTTACATATAGCAATACAAAGATTAAGTGATGGATTGTATTTGCCTGATTCTATCATACCAATTGTTTGCCTTGTAACTCCTATTTTTTCTGCCAGTTGTTCCTGTGACATATCACACTCTACACGTGCAATTTTCATACGTTTATTCTTCAATCTCAAAACCTCCTTGCAACTATTATTATACTATATATATTCCAAATTGTAAACTATATATTGCATTTTAGAAAAGAACTAAAAATAGCCACATGATGTATTTCCCATCATGAGGCTTGTTTTCATACATATATAATTATTTATTATCTAGGGCTATTTTTGTTTTGACGTAATGATCTAACTCTTCCTTCGGGTAGGCCCCTGTCCAATGGAATGGCTGTAATTCCTTTAGAGTTACAAATTTTAGAACATTATCTTTAGTCGTTACAGCAACCTTCACATCTTCTCCCCAGTATCGTAGTCGTTCTTGGCATACACCACAAGGTGAGAGAACTTTAAATGGAGACTTTTCATCATCTCGTACCACGCAGATGCAATGTGCCACGCTTATTAAATATTTATCGTCATCAGTATGAATTACTGCAGCGCCGCCCCATCCTATTGAAAAACGGTTTTCAATAAATGAAGTAGCTCTTTTATACATTTCTTCTTCTATATTCATAACTTAAACCTCCGCAGTTTCCTTAGCTAACTTCATTATAATATTCTGCTTTTAGAATATTGTAGTACAATGTAGTAACTTCTTTATTATCTAATAACTTTAACTTATCAGTTTTTTGAAACCTATATTTAAAACCACATTTCTCGATTACTCTTTTAGACCTATTATTAAAATCAAAATGACCACACCAAATTAAATCTAGATTAAGGTCATTAAATCCATACTTAATTATACGATTTACGGCCTCTGGGATAAGTCCATTACCCCAATAACTAGGATTTAAAACGTAGCCTATTTCCTTTTGCTTTAAGCTCGCAAGACTTATATCAGGTTTTCTTTCATGAACTCCTATACTTCCGATAACCTTATTTTCTGATTTTAAAACAATAGAATATACATCATTATTTTTTATAAACATTTTTATTATGTCGAGACTTGCTTCCTCACTTTTATGTGGCGGCCAACCAGCATTTGGTCCTACTAGGTCACTTTTAGCAAATTCATATAATTCTTTACTATCGCTTTCTCTCCACTGCCTTAATTCTAATCTACTCGTACTTAACGTCTCCATATAATTTCATCCTCTCTTTACATCTGACCATATAATTCTAATTATACTATTTTTACCGTAAATTGGATATACAAAAATAGATGAATGATTTTAGCTCAAACCATTCACCCATCTAGAATTTATTTCATATTTTAAATTTTTGTACCAAGGTATAAAGTTTAAATGCCAACTCTGATTGTTTTCCGGACAACCTTGTAATATCCCCTAATATATTAGAATTAATATATATTTATAATGCATCTCCATGTTTTGCACCCATCGCAGCACCGATTATCCCCGCTTCATTATAGATCCTTTTTCGAATAAATTTGTATAGATAGAATCATTGAAATAAACCCGATACCTAATGCAAAAACAAAAGGCGTAAGGTTTTGAATTATTTGTGGAATTGCAACTTGAAAGCTAATATCTTTAGAATTTAGCCATTTTAATATATTCGGAACTGCAATAATGGATGTAAAAATAAAAATGATTGATATATATTTTGTTTTTTCATAACCAAACTTATATTGCGTAGGTATAATAAATCCCCAAATTATTGTTATGATTAAAAGAGAACTCCCAAAAGCAAAAATATTCAACTTCTCTATACCCATTGGAACTACAAATGCTGTAATTGTATATATAATATACGCGCAAATAAAAATTGCTAAGCCAGATATGTACTTTGCTTTTACTAATGTATTTCGTGTATATGGAGTTGTGCAGAGTAATGCAGCTCCTTTATATTTCTCCTCTGCTACCGATACCGTAGCGAATAAAAAATGTTCCAAGTAAAGTGCCGTAATAAAAAAGCCTGAAAACCCTCCATTATTTGAAACCTCACTAGCAGTAATATAAATCGGTACCGCTATTGCAATAATAATTATAAATACAATATACTTTTTTGCTAATATAAAATCCTTTAATACAAGATTAAATAACATCCTCATTACCTCCTACATAGGTAAGCATAATATCTTCAATAGTTGGTCTTTCAATTAACACACCACTCATCTGCTGACGTACAGCAGTTTTTTTATTTGTCACACCTTCAAAGCTATATTCAGTTTCATTCAATGACAAAAATAGTTTCCGTGTTTGTTCATTAAGTAGTGCCCTATCCCCTTTAACTAAGCCATGGGTATCTAATATCATATCTTTCTCTTCACTAAACACGATTTTGCCTTCATCGATTAAAAGCAATACATCCGCTACTTTATCGAGGTCTGATGTGATATGAGTAGAAAAAAATACACTTTTCCCTTTTCCCCTCATAAACTCTAAAAGTATATCCATAAGCTCGTTTCGTACTAATGGGTCAAGCCCACTTGTGGGCTCGTCCATAATCAACAAGTCAGCATGATGTGAAAGTGCTAAAGCAATAGAATATTTCATTCGCATACCTTTGGACAATGTCGAAATTTTTTGATTTAATATTAATTTAAAACGACTAATATATCCTTTAAAAACTGATTCATCCCAATTTGAATATGAAGCAGCGATAATTCTTTTCATTTCCATCATTGTCATATCCTCATAAAAATAACCCTCATCCAAAACCACGCCTATACGGTTTTTCATTTCTCGCTCATTTTCGGAAATTTCTTTGCCAAATAATTTAATGCTTCCAGCATCCTTTAGCACAAGTCCAAGGATTGATTTTATAGTTGTGGTCTTTCCAGCACCATTTATACCAATGAAACCAGTAATGCAACCTTCTTGTAATGAAAAGCTTACATTATCTAAGCAAAAGGAGCCAAAGTCTTTTTTAAGTCCATTTACCTCTAAAATATTATTCATTACTCATCCTCCTCTTCAAATAATAAATCCATCATGGAATATAATTCTTCTTTAGAAATTTTAAGGGACCTGGCTGTTTTCCAGACGTCTGTAAGTTTTACTTCCACCATATGTCGTTTTGATTCTTGCAAAAGCTCTAGATTTTCTGACGCTACAAATGAACCTTTCCCCGCTTTAGTTATAATAAAACCTTCTGATTGAAGTTCATCATATACTCTTCTAGTAGTAAGAACACTAACACGTAGGTCATTTGCTAACGCCCTAATTGATGGAAGGATTTCTCCCTCTTTTAATTCACTGCGAAATATTGCGTCTTTAATTTGATCTTTTATTTGTTGATATAAAGGCTTATCAGATACATTTGCAATAATAATTTTCATTGAGGCTCCCTCTCTGTGTCTATAACTGTTAATACATTTAATACACACCATACACATCATGTACACTAACCACATTATATATAAATATTGAATCGTTGTCAATACCTTTTTTCCCTGTATTAAAAAACTTAGTTATTAGTTAACATTATTTGGTTTCTTTAGATCAATAGCAATGTTATTATAATCTTGTATAGCTTTTCAATAAAAATGTCTATCTAAAGATTTCAGCTAATTTATAATAAGACTAAATTTTGAGATGTAAATTTTTTTTTATAATAATGAAACATTTCAATAAAAACAGTGACTAATTAGATGAAAGGGGGATTTCAGTGAAGCAAATAGAGAGTTTTTATATAGCTTATAAGCAAGATGTTTACATGTACCTGCTTTCTCTTACTCATAATCCTAACCTTTCAGAGGATTTATTATCAGAAACCTTTGTAGCTTCAATATCATCTATTGGTAATTTCAAAGGGAATTCTTCAATTAAGACATGGCTTTTTTCTATTGCTAGAAATTTGTGGCTACAGAAAATCAGGAAAGAAAAATATACAGTTGAATATAACGATCTTTTACAATTATATGTATCTGGCGGAATAGAAGAAAATTTAATTACAATGGAAACCGTAAAAAGAATCAGAAATCTATTATTAGAAAAAGACGAACGCACTCAAAAAATAGTAAATATGCGAGTGGAAGGCTGCAGCTACTGTGAAATTGCAAGCGTGGTAAATCTATCAGAAAGTTCAGCAAGAGTTATTGATTTTCGCACAAAGAAATGGATTAAATCCATCTTGGAAAAGGAGGCGCTATGTTGAATATATCTTGTTATATAATTCGAGATTTAATACCACTTGTAAAAGATGGAGTTGCAAGCGATGACAGCACTATAATAGTTAACGAGCATATTAAAAACTGTGATAGATGCAGATCTGAATTTGAAACTATTGAGGTGTTAAACCCTATGCAATCAACTCTAAAGGATAAAAAAATAATTTCCGCCATGAAACGAAGTATTTTTGTTACGCAAATCATTATTCTTATATCAGGTGGAATTCTAGGCATGGCACTCTCAAATTCAATAGGAATGTTTTATAACTTTCTAATAATGCCTATAATAGGTGGTATTTCCGTTGTCGTGTTTAAAAAGAAATGGTATTTAACTCCAATTATAATTTTCATACTTTCTTATTTATCGCAAACCATCATAGAAATAGTCTCGAATGGATTTGAATGGATTTTTGTATATAGTGGATTCTATTACAGCACTATATATACTATTTTAGTTTTCCTAGGCGTTCTCATTGCAAAACTTCTAAAAAGTACATTTAAAAAGGAAAGGTGATTATCATGAAAAATAAAAAGACTTTAACCTTTAAAATCCTTGCAGGTATAGTAGCTCTAGTACTAATTTGCTTTATACTCTTTGTAACTAACGCTTTTGTTGGTAATCCAATATCACAAAGAATGGCAAACAAAGCTATTAAGCAATACGTGGATAAGAACTACGCTGCAATGAATCTCGAAGTAGGAAAAGCAAGTTATGACTTTAAGGATGCAGCATATGTAGGAATAGCTAAATCTAAAACCAGTATCGATACTAAGTTTGGAGTTTATTACCGTGATGGCAAGGTTGAGAGGGATAATTATGAAAGTTACGTATTAGGCAAGTTTAATACAGTTAATAGGCTAAGCGATGAATATTCTACTATTGCAAAAAATATTATTGCTAGCGAACTCGGGTATGATAAAAACACAACCTTCGTTGATTTTAAAAATAATGATTCCAAAAACACTGATGACGAAAACCTTATTGAAAAACTAGAACTAGATGAAAAGTTTGACAAAACATTATTTGCTACCCCCGAGGTCTGTATTAGACTTGATTTAAAAGATAATTCAATCGACATTGCCTCAAAAATTCTAACTGATGCACATAAGGCCTTTGTAGCAAATAATTGTAACTTTTACAATTATAGTTTGAGTATTCAAAATAGTTCAACTGATTATGTAGATGTAAGTGGAGTTACTCCTGCTGATATTGAAAGTGGAAATCTTAAAAGCCTACTTGAAAAAGCTAAAACGAATCGCAGTGGAACTGGAATTAGTGTTTTAATTAAAGAATAGAATTATTAAACGACCTACAATTAAAGCATTTCCTGCTAACTATTAAAGTTAGCAGGATTTTTTTATTATATTCATTAATTTTTACTAATTTAAAATAATATTATTGTCCTTTTATCCCTCTTACTTCTATAAATTCTGTTGACATTAAAAAGTTTACCGTATATACTGAGCATATAGTATATATACGCTATGCACAAAGGAGTTAATATGAATATTATAATTTCTAATTCATCACAAAACCCAATTTACGAGCAAATAGTAACTCAAATTAAAACAGCCATTATGAAAGAGGAGCTTTCAGCGGGAGATGCCCTGCCATCTATAAGACTTTTAGCAAAAGAGATTCAGATAAGTGTTATAACAACTAAAAGGGCTTATGAAGAACTTGAAAGGGAAGGTTTTATAGAAACAGTTCCTGGAAAAGGCTCCTATGTTTCTGGACAAAACAAAGACCTAATAAGAGAAAAAAGATTAACATCTATTGAAGATAAACTAGCCGAAGTAACAACAGAGAGCAAACTTTTAAATCTAAGTTTAGAAGAATTGCAAAGTATGCTATCACTATTGTACAACGAAGAAAATTAATACCACTAAGTTAAACTAGTTAACAATCTATGATTATTACATTTAATGAATTAATCAAGGGGGCAAAAATATGGATAACATTGTAGAAATAAAAAATTTGACAAAGTCGTATAAGGATTTCACTTTAGATAATCTAAGTTTTAATGTTCCAAGAGGCTCTGTAATGGGATTTATAGGCCCAAATGGTTCGGGCAAAAGTACTACCATAAAACTAATAATGAATCTTATTAAAAGAAATAGTGGGGACATAAATATTTTTGGATTAGACAATTTAAAACATAATAAAGAAATTAAGCAGAAAATAGGTTTTGTTTATGACGAAAATTATTTCTATGAAGAATTAAATATACTAGAAATGAAAAACATCATTAAACCTTTTTATAAAAGCTGGAATAACAACTTATTTGAAAAATATATAAAAGAATTTGAACTGCCTAAAAAGAATAAAATTAAAACACTATCAAAGGGAATGAAAATGAAGCTTTCTCTAGCGCTTGCCCTTTGTCATAATGCAGAGCTAATTATAATGGATGAACCCACTTCGGGCCTCGATCCGGTCTTTCGAAGTGAACTGTTGGATATTTTATACAATATAATTCAAGATGAAAATGTAAGTATATTCTTTTCAACCCATATAACTACGGACCTTGAAAAAATAGCAGATTATATTACATTTATAAATAAAGGTAAATTAGTTTTCTCTCAAACTAAAGATGAAATTATTGATAATTATGGTTTAGTCAGGGGAAGTAAAGACCTTTTAGACAATGATACTAGAGGCGAATTCGTAAGTATAAAAGAAACTGGTTTTGGATTTGAGGCTCTAACAAAAGATATTCTTCGCGCAAGGCAATTATTTAAAGGTAAAGGTGTTATTGAAAAAGCTTCTCTTGAAGATATTATGGTGTATACAGTTAGGGGGAATGTTTAATGTTAAATTTAATAATAAAGGATATTCTTATTCAGAAAAAGACTATTATCTATGCCCTACTATATACTATTTTTATGGAAGTTTCCTTTTCTTCCATATTGCCCAGCGGCTTCGGTTTATATGTGATGTCGCCCATGGTAATCACCTATCTATTTATCTCTCTTGCAGTACAATATGATGATAAAAACAAAAGTGAAATTATATTAAATAGTTTACCAGTTAAAAAATCTGATATTGTTATTGCAAAATATGTATCAACCTTTGTATTTGGAATTGTAGGAATTATTTCTTCTATAATAGTTGGATTTATAGGTAATACCACTGGATTATTAATATTTATCGGATCAATATCAACATTGGATATTGTTTTAGTTGTAATGTCTATTTGTATATTTAGTTCTATATTTTATCCTGTGTATTTTAAATTTGGAGTTTCTAGAATGAAAATTTTTACTGTTTTAATATTTATGGTGTTGTTTTTTGTGCCAACATCAGCTATTGACTATATCAATCAAAATACGAATAATAGTTTAGTGCAAAAATATATTTCCTTTATAAATGCAACTTCTGGTGTAACTCTAAATTCTTTAGTTCTAATAATAGCTTTAATCTTATTTTTAATTTCTCTAATGGTCTCAATCCGTATTTATAATAATAAGGAGTTTTAAACTCCTTTAAGCTTTAGTGTATCCCTAATAATGTTTTAATTTCTTATTTATAATATATCAATATGATTGGAGGTGTTTTTGATGAGAAAAAAACAATTTTTAAATATATTCCTGCTTTGCCTAGGTGGAGGATTCTTAATGTTAGGCAGTAAACTAGGAACTATATCATACGCTATTTCGTCTATATCACTTATTACTTGGGCAATAATTTTTATTAATAAAGAAAAAAAGACTACTTTATAACATCTAGGTCAGTATTTATTGGTCAAATTAATGATTAAAATCTAAGGGAGGTATTTCCAGTGAAAGAAAACAAATTTTTTAACAATATAAACCACAATTTCCATATTTACAAAACCAGTTGTACCATGTTTCTTTGGGGTTTCTCAGGAGTACTTGGTGTATTAGGGAACAAATTCGGTACGTTATATTTGCTTCTTTCGAGTTTACCAATTATTGTTTTGGTGGTACTTACTACTGCCGACAGAAAAGATACTAGTTTATAACAACAATATAAAATTCAATGGCTTCCCTTTCTATTAAATTTAATTAAGTTTAACTAAGACTTAACTAAATATAATTGCTGGTTTCACCACATTATCAGATGCCAAATTAAGTGGCGAATTAAATTTTATAAAATTTTAATTAATTTATTTAAATTTAATTTACCAAAAGAAGGAATTTGGTAATATATGGAGAATACTATACTTAAATAGTTAGGAGGTTTGTACAATGATATACGATGCATTTAAAATTGCTAAACATTTAGACATCAGTAAAGTAACGGCTTATGCTAAGATGAAATTACCAGAAATAAAACCTTTTTTAATATTCCATAATGGTAAAACCTGTGTAGACGATAAAGGTCTCGAGGCAATTAAACAAACTCTAAAATATAATCAAAATTCTGAAGCCCAGGCTGAGGTTGCAGCTACCGCAGTTACTTTATTAAAAGAAGATATGATTGAAATCCTTAAAAATAATATAGAGTTTATTAAGGAACAATTGAATGTAAAGGATGGCCAACTGTATAATATTAACAAGTTGTTAGAAAATACACAGGTTCTATTTAAACAAGAACAAGAGAAAAATAAAATTGTGCTGTCATTACCAGAAACCATTAAGGAACACGATATTCAATTGGTTAATACCCTAAATGAATCTCTTGAAAGACAAAGAGCAATAACTGCTGCCGAGGAAGTTTCACGCAGAAATAAAGGGATTTTCCAGAGATTATTTGCTAGATAAAATAATTACTATTTTCATTAAATACCCTATTGGAGATGATCAAAATTAGCTTCAATCTAAAAACAGGTCTTATACTAAACTATGCAAAGTATATGACCTGTTTTATTAATTAATAGAAAATATAAATAACCTAATTATCAATAATACTAATTATCTTAGCATCTGTTTGAACAGGATAATATCCCTTGCCTTGCTCTTATGTTATCCTATCTTATAACGCAAAACAAGAGCAGAAATTTCTGCTCTTGTTTTGAAAATATATTAAAATAATCTGTTAAGTATCCTATGCAAGTTCTTAAATTAAATCTTCTTTAAGTTAAGTAATGTTTCAGAATTATATTTTTTCTGATTCGAAAGCATTCCATGGAATATCAACTGCTGTAGCTCCGACATTTATGATATTATCAACATGAATTAGAAGTGGGAAATCACTAAGTTTTACAATTCCTCTTTTTGCTAAAGCACGTACGCCACGTGCAGTACGAGTAGCAATTACTATTGATTCCAGGGTTACCCCTTCGAGTCTCCTTATGGATTCATCAATTGAAAGTCCTTGTCCAAGTAAAGTACCGACTTTACGAGTACGTCCACCAAATACCGTTACGTAAAGGTCACCAGCAGATAATATAATATTTTCTTCTCCACCGCCCACTAACTTAAGGAGATGTACCATTTCCTTTACGCTTTGTCCGAAAAGTCCAGCCTGCGAATTATAATGTTCGTGCCCAGAGCCATCAGGTCCAATAGCAAGGCCAATTGCGAGCGATACTCCAAGAGCATAAGCATTCTTGAGGGCTACCGCGCACTCAACGCCTACAACATCTGTAGATAAACTAATATGATAATATGAAGTTTCAAATAAACTCTTAAGTTTTCTAAGGATTTCTATGTCATCTCCGCAAAATGAAACAACGGAATGATCTTTATCAGCGAGTTCATAACTAGTACATGGACCGCCTATAGCATTAATAGAAAGTTTCTTCCCCTTAGGAAGTTTACTTGTAAAATACTCAGGATAGGTAATCATGTTGCCGTCTTCTTGATCAATCATTCCTTTTGTTATTGAAAGAAGAGGAATGTTTTCAGGTATAATAGGCAATATATTTTCTGAGAACCAATCAACCCCGAAACTACTAACTCCACAGATAACGATATCTGCTCCATCTAATGCCTTATTCACATCTTCGATTTGATAACACTCAATTCCTGTTTTAGGCAATTGACGTTTTAATGTAGGATGAAAACCTGTATCTCTTACCGTATCAATAACGCTTCTATCTAGTGGACTACCTACTAGTCGTACCTTATTTCCATTTTCAGTTGCGGGAAAAGATAATGCTGATGCCATCTGGCCTGCTCCAATAACTGTTATAATGCTCATAATGTTACCTCCTAATAAAATTATTAATAACTTGAATTACATATATTTGTCCCATATAATTCTATGTTTTAAGCTTTTAAAACATCGAGAATAGCTTGATCAATCTTTTGTGTATTTACATTTGTTAAATAATTTATTGCCTTAACAACAGGAATTTTGTAGGTTCTTGATGCAATTGTTGTACTAACTAAAAGATCTGCATCATCTTCATATCCTGGCACTTCCGATATTTTGCATTGTATAACCCTTGCACTAATATTGTTAGCTTTTAATAAATCCTCCACCTTCTGACACACAACAGTGGAAGTGGCAATCCCTGCTCCACATGCAACTAATATAACTTTTTGTTTACTCATTTTAATTCCTCCTCTAATTTTTTTAGGCTAAATTACATTCGAATTTTGATACTATATCATATAATTCTTGGCTACTCTTTGCATCATCCAAATTCTTTAAAACATCTTCATTCTGAATTAATAGCATCAGTTGCTGCAACATCATTACCTGACAATGAGGTTCATTTAGAGCCATAACAAACACAGTACTTACGCTTACCTGCCCATCACCGTCCATATTGTTAAACACTACTGGATGCTTTAATGTTGCAATTGCTATTGCTGGCTTAATTACATGGATTGTATCAGTATGGGGTATTGCTACATTATATTTCCCGAGTGTTAAACCCGTAGGAAATTCACTTTCTCTTTTTACTAAGCCAGTATAAAAGGAATCCTTTACATAATTAAGTTTTAACAACATTTCAGACAAAGCCTGAAAGATATCTTCTGTTGTTTCAGCTTCAAGTTTATTTATTATTAAATCTTTGTTTAAATATTCATTAATAGCTATTGCCATTACGCTTCCCCCTTTTGTATAATTTTTAATTAATTCTATTTACTTTTGACTTTCTATATATTTACTAAGCAATTAACATGCCATAAAACTGTTGAAAAAGTTACAAATAGTTTTTTCACAAAATTTTCTTATCTTGCTAGATTACTTATTAAATAGCTGCAATTAATTGACCGATTTTTAATATTAACCAGTTAAATAAATTACCACCTGTATCTAAATTTGACATTAGAGCCACTCCTTGTGGAATTGCGAACTGAGCTTGTTTTAACATTGCAGTATAAACTGGTGCATAATCTGTAGCCATTAATAATGTTAAGGCCATCATTACTGTACTTGCCAAAACTGAATGTACGATATTTCCTTTTGTTGCTCCAACTATAAAACAAACAAGAAAAGGTATAGTTGCAAGATCACCAAATGGTAAAACCCTATTACCTGGCAAAATCAATGCAAGTATTATAGTGATAGGTACTAGTATTAAAGCTGTTGAAAGTACTGCAGGATGTCCAACTGCAAGTGCTGCATCTAGTCCTATATGAAGCTCTCTATCACCAAATCTCTTTTGCATAAACTCCCTAACTGATTCCGAAACTGGTATTAACCCTTCCATTATTATCTTAACCATACGTGGAAGAAGTACCATAACACCACCCATAGCCATACCAATTTTAAATATTTCGCCTACATTATAACCTGCGAGTATTCCTAAGGCACATCCTATTGCTACTCCCATCATCATTGGTTCTCCAAAAATTCCAAATTTCTTTTGAATGCTTTCTGGATCAGCATGCATGTCTTTAATTACAGGTATTTTAGCAATACCTTTTGCGAGTAAAATTCCTATTGGTGCAAAAGATGCAGTAGAACCAGTAGGTAGTGATATACCTTCTAACCCGTAAAAATCTTGCACCATAGGCGCCGTCCAATCCGCCACCTTGAGAATTACAACTTCATAAAGTACAGCAGCGGCTATTGCTAGTCCCCAATTTCCATCTGTAACTATAAACATAGTTGCAGCAGCTGCTCCAAAATGCCAGAAGTTCCAAATATCTATATTCATTGTTTTAGTAGTTTTTGTAACTATCATTATAAGATTTACTGCTATTGCAAGTGGTATTATCATTGCTGCCACTGGCGATCCCCATGTTCCTGCTGCTGCCGATGGCCATCCGCCATCTATTATAGTGAGTCTTAGTCCCATTCTATCAACCATTGCTTGAGCTGCCGGTCCTAGGTTGTTTATAAGTAGATCTAATACTAAACCTATTCCAACAAATCCTATACCAATTGTGACACCTGATTTAAATGCCTTTTTAAACCCTTGACCAAAACATATACCTATAATTGTAATGGATAACGGGAGCATAACTGTTGGTCCTAGTGAAAGGATGTATTGAACAACTTCTAATATTGACATTAATAATTCCCCCTTGGATTTTATTTTGAAAACGTTTGATTAGAGGTTAGTTTATTATATCGTTTACAAAGAACATTAGACTTTCTATCTTTTTTTGAAATTCATAATTCATTTATATTGTGCTTACCCTTTCTATATATTTACTAAGCAATTTATGTGCCATAAAGCTGTTGAAAAAGTAACAATTTGTTTTCTTATGAAAAAGATAACCTTTCTTACCTCTTTCTATATATTTATGTAGCAATTGTCGTGCCATAAACTTGTTGAAAAAGTAACAGGCTGCTTTATTAATAAAAAAAGATAAAAGCCTTTATAGCTTTTACCTTATATATCAACTCTTTAACAGCTCCACAGGAGATGATTTAACAGCTAAATTATTATTGTTCTA
>Ga0209123_1000753_pt1 | contig 37720 bp, 31 predicted proteins | sample BarGraIncu00431A_FD_184500 | JGI IMG/M metagenome (GOLD analysis project Ga0209123, IMG submission 184500) | Arctic peat soil microbial communities from Barrow, Alaska, USA - Barrow Graham LP Incubations 004-31A (SPAdes) (version 2) | ecosystem: Environmental > Terrestrial > Soil > Wetlands >... | reverse complement strand
GGGGCTTTTTCTCCATAGCCTTTTTCAAGCGCACGGTATCTTCCACTGTGCGCATGGTAAAGACTTTCTCTGAATTTATTCCATGAATAGGCGGCAGGACAGGCGTTGCTCCGGTAGCCACCAAGCAATTGTCATACTTAAGCTCCAGCCCTGCCTTATTAGCCACAATCCGTTGCTCGGCATCCAAAAAAACCGTCGGTGATTCTGCATGAAGATCAACGTCATACTTGGCACAAACCGCCTCATTTGATCCAAAGGGGAAGAGGCCTTCAAAACCTATTTTCCCGATCACATAATATGTCGTCAGCATAGGATTATATACCGACCGCTTGCTATCGCTCATAAGGTGTATCTTGCCTTTATAACCACTTTCACGCAAAGCCTTAATACATTCTACCCCAGCGCAGCCATTACCGATTACGACAGCACTTGTCATACCTGTCACTGTATACGCCTCACTTTCTTTTGTGCTTTTAATCATATTTTATATCTATGTTGAAAACATAGCAATACATCATATTGACAGGATTCCCGCCTCACAGGCGCCAAATATTTGAAAATAGCCTTTATATAAAAAACCTCGTTTTTTTTAGAAACTCCCTGCATAGCAGAGAGTTTCTTTTACACAAAAAGGTTGTATACCGTCAATACCTATATAGCTGCCGGAATTCGTTTAGAAATTAGAACCGCCAATTCAGGGTAGTAACAAACTCGTTATCGCTACCGCTACCATAGGTTGCAGCATCAATAGGTTTTAGATCCATGTACGCAACTCCTAAGGACATCGTTTTTTTAACCTGGTGATTATAAAAAAAAGCAAATCCTTTATAGCCATTCGGAAGATCAGCGCCCTTGAAAGCAAATGGGCCGGCTGCAAGTCCACTGTTTGAATCCACTGAGTTTGCTTCTATTTTATTGTATTGCACAGTAAACCTGTCTTTGTCCTTTTGGTAAGTACCAGAAATAAAATAGCCCTTGTTTTTGTCATTGCTACTGGATTTAACGTATTCGGTATTCAGCGCAAAGTTGGGACTAGCGTTATACGTAGCGTTTACAGCCGTGTAGTTAGTAGCCACGATTTTTTCAGGTTTCTTGTGGGCATAACTGAGACCACCTGACAAATTATTGGAGAACTTGGTTTTTAAGTCTAATCCATACCACTCGTTGATCGGGTTAATAGTAATAGGTAAAAAACCTCCGAAAGCACTGCTATAGATTGTAGATGTATTCTTGCCACCAAATGCGGTAACGTCCACATTATTCAGTTTCGTGGAAGCTTTGATTCCATCGAATGAATTGGTGGAGCCGCTGGCATCATCGCCGGTCCCTAACACGGCACCCTGACCGATGGTGATTGCCTGACGGCCAAGCGTTAATTTCCAGTTATTAGTGTTTATCATTACACCGAACTTATCGAGTTCGTTATTGCTTTTGACCTCAGCACCCAAGCCTTGATACGTTCTGACAGAAAAACGTCCAAAAAAGGTTGTGTCTTGATCCACTTTGCCCGAAAAATTCAGACGTGTACGATATTCCCAATATTTTTTTTCAAACTTAGGCGGAATATTTGTGTTGATCTGGTCATTAATCATTCGGGCTTGTACACGAAAATCGCCGGTAAAGTCTAACGGGAATGCCTGCGCGGTGCCAGCAAGGGACGACAAGAAACTTGTTACAAGGGCAACAACAATATATTTTTTCATGAAAAATTCCTCCCATTTTTTTATATGTATAGGACATCCGCAAAATTATTTGTTCACATTATCTATTTGCCAGGATTGCCTTTTGACATTCGCGCATTGGGCAACCCGAATCCCATCTCCTTTCCTACTGTAACCCGGATTTCTGACTCAAATGCTTTGTTGTATAATTGCATTTTTTATCCGGTTCAAACCTTCCTCCAAAAGCAAGCGAGGACAAGCAAAGTTTATTCTGGCGCAGCCTGCCCCACCTGTCCCAAAATCTACCCCTTTACTTAAACCAACCTTGGCCTGATCAACAAGGACGCTTTGCAGTTTACCCGAATCAGCAATCACTTCTTGAAAATCTAGCCAACCAAGGTATGTGCCTTCTGGCTTAATTATTGTCACTCCCGGAATATTCTTTTTCATGTATTCGACAAGGTAGTCCGCATTGCTCTCCAGATACGGCAACAAGCTATCAAGCCAAACCTCCCCCTCCCTGTAAGCAGCTTCCGCAGCTATAAAGCCAAACAAATTTCCAAAGCCAACTGCCAGCGCATCCCGGATTTTCACAAAACGCTCTCGTTTCACCTGGTCAGAAATAATAACAAACGAAGTAGCTGTACCTGCGAGATTGAATGTTTTACTGGGAGCAATTAGTGTAATCGTGTTTTGCGCGCTTGCCAAATCTAGCGATGCCAGGGGGATATGTTTATGTCCGCTGAATACTAAATCACAATGAATCTCATCAGAAATTATCATAATTCCATGGCACAAACAGATTTCGCTCAGACGGGACAATTCACCCTTGGTCCATACCCGTCCTACTGGATTATGAGGACTACATAGAATCAGCATCTTTGTACGGGGAGTAATCTTCTTTTCCAGATCATTAAAATCCAATACGTAGCGGTCGTTCACCTTTTTTAGCGGATTTTCTACAATTTGGCGGTTGTTACTAGTAATGCACTTCGCGAAAAATGGATAAACCGGAGGCTGAATTATAATCCCGTCACCTGGTTCTGTTAGAGCCAAAATAGCCATGCTTATTGAAGGAACTACTCCCGGAGCGGCTAACAGCCATTTTTGTTCCGTCCGCCATCTATGACGGTTTTTTCCCCATTCCATCACCACCTGTAAAAGCGAGTCTTGTAATATGGTGTAACCGTATATCGGGTGAGTGATCCTGTTTCTTAACGCTTCGGTCACTCCCGGCGGAGAAGGAAAATCCATATCTGCAATCCAAAAGGGTAGAACTTCTTTGCCACCAAAAGGCTCCCGACGATCCCATTTAATACAGCCTGTACCCCGTCGGTCAATCTGCGTATCGAAATTAAAACTCATCAAAAAACCTCCTGACCATTACTAAAACCCCTTGGGTTCCAATTATTCCAGATCCTATTTCGTGTAACTATGCTTTGTAAGCAGTATCCTCAAAATCTATTTCTCGATTGGGAGTTTTCCATACCCAAGCCCCAGCTAATGCGAAATATACGACCACAGACATAATAATCTCAACCTGAAGACCCGCAATCAACAACACCGCTTGACCGATCATAATTATGCTAGACACAACCACCAATCTCTTAAACCCTTTCGGTGAGAAGGAAAAGACTGCAGTTTTAAATAACTCAGGAAATTTGTCAGGTAAAAAGTATGAGCCAGTGATCGCAAAGCAAAAGCCTAGTGTCGATACAGACGTTGCAAGCTTAGCAATGGTTGCGATTGACGCGCCAGTAAGAATCGGGATCATGCCAATCACGTACATAATCGTTTGCAATACATAAGGGGTCCCAAACCTGCTGCTAACCTTGCCGAGCCCTTTAGGTAGCCAACCATGGACACTGCCCATGAGTAGTGCCTTCGGGCCCCAAGTAAATGCTAAAAGCAACATTTTCCCAACCGACAATAACGCACCACCAATAAGAAAGAACAAAAATAAATTATGTGGTAATATGACCTTTGCTACCTCAGATAATGGTTTTCCTGCCACCTGCGGGATCGGCAGCACACCTGATGCTACAAAACCTATAGCAGAATAGAGAACTCCTACACAAAGTGTGGCAGTTACAATAGCAAGCGGAATGTCCCTTTTGGGATTTTTCATTTCTCCTCCCAATTCAGAGATAAAGACCGAACCGCCTGTGGCAAAAGACAGCAAAGCTGTAGCAGACAGAAAAGCTAACATTCCATGAGAGAAGAAGTTGTCAGCGGTAAATACTTCAAGATGAACCTCTGGCACTCCATACCAAATGAAAAGTCCTAGAGCAATGACCAGGCAGGCCAGCATAAGTTTTAAAATATTGGCCGCTACCTTTACACCCAGCAAATTCACAACATACATCAAGGTTAATACGCCAGCAGCAACCCACTGGCCGGAAACATCAGGCACAATGCTCTTAAAGTATTGGGCAAAGGTTAAAGCATACATGGCAAGAGTCAACTTTGCAGGTATTATTAGTAATAAATAGAAGAAACCCGTTTTAGGCGACCAGAGCCGACTAGCATATTGATATAGACCACCTGTCGCCGGTATTGTTGAACCTAGAACGGCAATAGGCAAGGTGCCAACCAGCACGGCAAGCGCTGCAATGAAATACCCGGGTACTATACCTGTCCCTGTCATTCCGATAGCTACTCCAGTAAGCACAATAACCCCTGCCCCAATGGTTTGTCCAAAAGCAACACTTATTACATCCGATAGACCTAAAACCTTTTTCAACTTTGATTCTTCACTCAATTTTCAAACCCCCCTCACAATAATCATACAGATCGGGAATTAACTATTTTTGGTGATGATACATTCGAAAAAGAAATAACCATTTTAGACATCAGCAATTCCCCCATTTGTAAATAGATAGTTAATACCCGAAAATTTGTTCTTTACTTCACCTTTCAATTTATTCTCCATAAATCTCCTTTCTTATTATTTTCTTTTTCTCATCTTAAATGTCTATACTCACCAATACTTTATTGCAATTATCATGCCAACGTATTTAGTGCCTAAATATCTATATTTGGGATTTTTTTACGTTTTTTGTCTTGTTATTGGGTTTTGCAGGGTTTATAATATACCCAATAAACCCATTATAATTTTATTAACCCGTCCATTGAGCTTATCAATCTACTTCTCTATAGAACATACCGCTAGAAAGGATAGTCTGTTATGAAAAAAAGAATTGCTATCATTGCCTCTCATTCCCATTCAGCCCAAGTTGCTTATCAACAAATAAAAGCCATTTTTCAAGACCATGTCGAAATTAAGAGCTATTCATTTGAAGAAAATAATATTTCTCAGGCTATAGGCGCGGATTTATGGGTAACACCCATCGATTTAGTCTATATTACCGCCTCAAAATACCTACCCAAAGGCACGCCGCTCGTTATTAAGAGTGTCACCCTCACTAAAATGCAGTTTGAGGAAGTTGCCAAACTTCCTACCGGTACGACAGCCTTATTAGTCAATTACAGTATTGAATCCGCCATGGACACCATCTCTCTTTTCCATCAGCTAGGAATCAATCATGTTGAATTTGTACCTGAAACCCCTGATACAGCCGGTACAGCTGGCTACGAAACTATCATTACAATGGGAGAATCCATCTCAGCACCCTCTTCAATAAAAACTCTACTTGATATTGGAGACCGGGTTATAGATGACAATACCATTATCGACATTGCCACAAAGCTTAAACTGAAATATCTCTTAAATGAAAACATTATTACCGACTATTTTAAAAGCATCAAAACAAGAGAAGCCAACCTCATCCCCCTTTTAGGGCAAATAAGTATCTTAGAAAGCCAGTTATTAGGCGTCCTGAATGTAATGGATGATGGAATTATCGTCAGTAATGATGTTGGAATCATCCGTGCCAGCAATCAAAAGGCCCAAGAAATATTGGGTGAAAAAAGTAGTTTGACCCAACGTAAGATAGAAAACCTAATCCCACAAATTCCTTTTAGCAAGGTCTTTGAGACCTCACAGGAAATCGGCTATAATCTTATTAAAATTAACAAATGCAACATTTCGGTGAAAGTGGTGCCGCTAGTTGCTGCAGGTAAAATATCAAGCGTCTTGACTATCCTTAACAAATTTGACGAACGGGAAAAAAACCAGCACAGGCTTCGCATGCAGCTTATCGGTAAGGGTCATCAGGCTAAATATACTTTTGACAACATCATTACCAAAGACAGTTCTTTCATGAACCTAAAGAAGCTGGCTGAAAAATATGCATTTTCTGAGGCATCTATCGTTATTATCGGTGAAAGCGGCACCGGTAAGGAATTATTTGCTCAGGCCATACATAACGCTTCAAAACGAAGAAATTGGCAGTTTATTGCCATCAATTGCGCTGCCTTACCCGAAAGTTTATTGGAAAGTGAACTTTTTGGCTATGAGGAGGGTGCATTTACCGGAGCTAAAAAGGGAGGTAAAATTGGTTTATTCGAACTTGCTCACAAGGGCACTCTATTCCTGGATGAAATCGGGGAAATAAATCTGAATTTGCAGGCAAGATTATTGCGTGTTCTGGAAGCACGAGAAGTCATGCGAATTGGCGGTGATAGCGTCATTCCTGTTGATATTCGCATCATTGCCGCTACAAATAGAGATTTATGGAGCCTAATGGAGGAAGGACTATTTAGAAAAGACTTGTATTATCGATTGAACGTATTGCCCCTTGTGATTTTCCCCTTAAGGGAAAGGAAGTGCGATATTCTATTTGTAATGGAACATATGAAAAAAGCAAGAGGGGCAACCTTTACATTAAGCGAAGAAGCAGCAACTATTTTTGCTCATTATCCTTGGCCCGGAAATTTACGGGAACTTAAAAACTGCGTTGAATATTTGGTGAATTTAGGAAAAGATATTGTCGACGCAAATGACCTGGTCCACATCATAAAGAAAATGGCGCTAAAAGACAATGTATTAGAAGAATGGCTCTCCGTATTTTTAAATGAAGTCGGTACTGACCGTGAATTATATGTCTTCATTTTGGAATGCTTATACAATAGCTATAACCAGAGGCTTCGGATAGGAAGAAGAAGTCTCGTAAATTTGGCCCAAAAAAACGGGTATTTTCTGACAGAAGCTCACATACGAAAAATGTTTATTTTGCTGGAAAGGCACGCCTTTATCAAAACGCTCAGTGGCAGAGGCGGCACTACCATAACAACATTGGGAATCCAAGCCTTTAAGCTGTTAACGCTATAGGATAGAGTTGTTCAATTTTGTCAAATATCTTTCACCAGCCGCATGACATGTCTCTATCCGGACCGATGCTGTGAATCGGCAAAAGGGTTCTGGTGCAAAAATTTCGCAAATTCAAAAATTACCATATTTTATGGAGTTTAATATGAAAGTAGGCATCTAAGACTATTTTCATATTACATATTGTGCCACGCTAGTGGCATGGGCATTTCGTGTATTTGTTTAGGGGTGTCGACATCCTACATACGTTCGCCCCCAAAATCGACGTTTATGAAAACATATAGACACACTTATAAAATTAATAAAAACCCAAGACACACCCTCAATACTGGCTACTTACGCTCTATCAACGCTATCGATTCAACAGGTGTTATGATAGTGAGGTGATACTAATACACGTAGTAATGAATTCCCATAATACAAGCCGACACCCTCAAAATGAGGGTGTCGGCTTGTATTATGGGAATTAAACCTTCTCGCAAAATCATCATGTAATCGATTCTGTAACGAAGTGGAGACGTAAGGTACCAGCGAACGCAACCACATAATATCTCACTCAAAATGCTTCCATATTAAACAAATTCCGCGACATTCTCTTTACCTCAAATTTATAAGTTGTAGGAAGATTATAGCATGGCTTTATTTTTTTGCAACAGAACCTTCTATCTTATTAGTGTTCCCCAGTGTCTATACTATGGAATGCATTTAATTATTGGAGCTATATTATATTAGAAGCGGAAGTTTGTCCAAGCTTGGAAGGAAGGCTTGTAACTGGTAAAGGCAGCGCCAGTACGAGCTGCGTCATATGGTTTAAGCCAGAAGGCCGCAAATGCAAAATCGCAACTTTTTGCGATTGTGGTAGCAAAACCGCCGCCATATCCTTGCGCACCATCTTTTCCAATACCATTACCGCCACATCCGAACAAGTTATTCATAGCAGCTGATGAATCAACCGCCCAGTTACCTAGTTTCATATAGTCTATAAATAGCATAGTACTTCCAGGTTGTTGTAAGTTCAGATTTTTATATTGCAGTCTGCTGTAAAAGCCGTTCTTTTCAGCATTAGCAGGCAAGTTGTCATGAAGATTTTTTATGCCTTCTAATAAAATGGTAAAATCCCCAGTTTTCACAGAAGTGGTCAAATCCAATTGCTTGAACTTGTAGCCATTACTTGAACCTGCTACTGAAGCGTTTGGTTTCATAGAATTCAAATAGGCAAGACTTACATTAGTACCTTTAACAAAATCATACTGCAGACTAGCCATTTGAGCAGTAACGGTATCGGCTTTTGAATTTGTAATACCAGCTGCGTTATCAAACGCAGCGGTAAGATCAGCATATCCTGCAGTTGCAGTTAATTTACCCATTTTTTGCGTAAAGTTAATACCATCTATAGGGAAACCAGGCGACCATACCAATATTGAGGGACCAAGATTAGGGACATAACGGCCAAGCTGAACAGTGGTATCTGCATTTTTCCAATCAACTTCAAACCGGTCTAAACTCAAGGCACCAGTAACTGATTTATTGTCCGTAGAATTTGCATTTTGATCTTTGGTATTGTTCAGACTTTGTAGGCGACCATAATATGACAGGTTAGGAGCGAAATTTTCATCTGCAAACATAACCCGCGCCCGAGTATCGAACCGACTTTTTGTATTTGCACTCAAATTAGTTGCCGATTGATCCGCGTTGCTCCGATAACGAATACGAAGATCACCAGAAATTGCAAAACTGGAAGGTTTTTTCTCAAGTTTTGCAACCCGTACGCCGAGGCTACCTAGTTCAGTAGCAAACTCAGCTTGGAGTTTTTCGATGGAAGCTTTCGCTGCAGCGTCAGCTTGGTCAATTTTAGTCATTGCATTGGCTATGACTTGCGCCATTTCATAACGGGTCAGTTTCCTTTCACCTGAAAAACGACCATTGTCGCCCTCTACAAGACCAGCTTTAGCCAATTTAGCCACAGCATCATATGCCCAGTGTTTAGCGGGGACATCGCTGAAAGAAGTCACTGGAGCGGCAAAAGCAGCACCTGCAATACCCAGTATGAATACAAGTACCAAAACGGTGATCATTATCTTTTTCATTACTCTTCCTCCTAGTTTTTTCTTTATTGGCCCTCCTAAGAAGATGGAATATTGAGTATTCATTTTTCTCAATATTCCATCTTCTCGTAGCAGGCCCGTATATTTACGCCTACCCATGAACTATCGTGAGGAATACACTTTCTTAATCCCTCCTTCGCAGTTCACTTCAGCAAAATATCAAGAGTAATTAGCTTTGTATGTCTTTCTTCGTGTCTTCATAAAAAGCACTCTGTTTAATTGCTATAAACTTCTTACTATTTCCAACGATATTCACATACACTAGACCAGCAATCATAACTCCGGCAATAAACATCAGAAGATGTTGCGGTAAACCTTTTATTAAAAAGAACGCTTGCCCTGCCATAATGATTGCTGAAAGAACAACAACAGGGTACAAAATGCTCGGTTTTAGCCTAAATGGAGCCTTGCCATATTGTTCAGGATATTTTTTGGGCAATTGGTAACAGGCAATTACCGGAATAATATTGACAGAGAGCAATACCCCGAGTCCAACCTTAGAAATCTCAGTTAGAGAAATTCCACTAATAATCGTAACTGCACCGATGACATAAAACAACGTTAACAAATAGTGTGGTGTACCAAACCGTTTGCTCACCACGCCTAAAGAACTTGGTAACCATCCGTCTTGACAGGCAATGATCATTCCTTTAGTTACCCAAGCAAATATTGCATTGATTGTAGTAGCCATCGCCACCAATGCTCCGCCAATCATAAAGAAATAGAAGAATGCTGGGGGTAGAATGACTTTTGCGACATCGGTCAGCGGTTTATTGGCTATATCAGCAATTGGTAGTGTACCAGCCGCTACGAAGGCCATAGCAACATAGAAAAAGCCAACTCCCAACGTACTCCCAATAATTGTCAACGGAATATCTCTTCCTGGATTTTTCATTTCGCCACCCATTTCAGCGACACAAGTTGCTCCTGATGAGGCGAAAGCGAGTAAACCAATCGCAGTAAGTAGTCCATCTACTCCTTTTGGCACCATAGCCTCAGGGGTAAACGATGCAAAATCGACTTGTGGCATTCCATATATTGCGAAAATTGTTAGCGCAACTATCTTACAGAGTGTCATCCATTTTTCAGTAGCAGCCGCAGCCTTCACCCCAACAATATTAGCCAGGTAAAACACTGTTAACATTGTAAGAGCGATTAGTTTTATATTTATCCACGGGACTAGTCCTTGCAAGTATTGGGCAAAAGATAGCGCATACAATGCTATGGTAATCTTAGAAAGCATCAGCCCTATCATCCAATAAAACCCATATTTGGGACCTAATAAATTACTGGCATAGCGATAGGACGCCCCTGTAGTCGGAAGTGCCGATGCCATTTGCGCCATCGGTAATGAAGAAATCGTCGTTATCATTGACGAAATTATAAATGCTATTACAACGCCTTTACCTGTCATGCCAATGGCTAGCCCCATAAGCACCATAACCCCCGCACCGATAACCTGACCTAAAGCCATTCCAAAACAATCACTTAATGTTAACACTTTTTTTAAATTGTCTTCATGCTTAATAGCCATACATTTTCTCCTTCATTTTTATTTTTTCTCTTGAAAAGTATTAATGATCAGTACTATCAGCATCTACAATAACTGTTAATGGCCTTCTCGATCCGCCGTAGCCCCTCTTCTAAGGTAGAGTGAGAGCATGCTATGTTAATCCGAATGAAACCTTCTCCTCCTTGCCCAAAAATATACCCATCGTCGATTGCCACCTTGGCTTGTTTACGCATAAATTGCTCAAGGACTTTCGGTTCCATGCCAAGATCTGTACAGTCTATCCAGACAAGATAAGTTCCCTCCGGTTTAAGCACTTTTATCTTTTTGATATTAGCACCAATGTACTCTGTCAAAAAGATAAGATTTTGATTCAAATACTCCAAAAGTTGCTCCAGCCATTCTTCGCCATAGCGATAAGCACTTTCCGTAGCCACAGCACCAAAAATATTTGCCCGGAGTAAATGATGAATTTTCATAGTAGCCGCATACATATCGCCTAGTTCCTTATTAGGAATAATTAGATTCGACGTCTGCAGACCGGCCAAATTAAAGGTTTTACTTGCCGCCGTACAGACAACGCAATTCTGGGCAAACTTTTCAGAAATTGCCGCAAAAGGTGTGTGTATATGCCCTGGATACAATAGATCGGCATGAATTTCGTCGGAAATAACTAGCACGTTATTTTCAATACAGATATTGCCTAGTTTTGTAAGTTCTTCTTTTGTCCAGACTCTACCAACTGGATTATGCGGATTACACAATATTAATAATTTTACACTAGGATCTAATTTGTTGAGCAGATCATCAAAATCCATTTCATATCGCCCATCTTGGAATTCGAGCGGATTGTTTACCACTTGGCGCTTATTATTGACAATAACTTCTGTGAACGGATAGTACACAGGCGATTGAATTATTACTTTATCGCCCACCTCAGTATAAGTTTGAATGAGAAAACTTAATGCTGAAACAATTCCCGGACTATGATAAATCCATTCTTGCCGCACCTCCCAGTTGAATCTTTTTTTCATCCAGTCAATAATGGCGTCACAATAATTCGCCGTTCTCGCTGTATAGCCAAAAATACCATGTTCAGCTCTTTCCTTTATCGCCTCTATGACAGCAGTGGGAAGCATAAAATCCATATCAGCTACCCACATTGGGATGATATCTTTCTCGCCGTATATTTTTTCCGCTTCATCCCATTTTACTGAAGCAGTGTTATAGCGATTAATTTGCTTATCAAAATCGTAACGCATCTTATAACCTCTTTTCTTTTTGCATTAATACAATGTAATATTCTACTATTTAAAGTTTACTATCCTTCGCGGCTACGGACAATATTCACCAGGGATGCAACATCTTGGGCCACAAGACGACCAATAGACCGGGGACTTTCAGCGTTGAGGATTCTTCCGTTAGGCCTTAGCAGAAAACCGGCGGGTGGAAAATATGTGAGACCCTCCGCAACGTAGTATACTTACCTGTTACTGGCAGATAGCTATCGCTTCAATTTCAACCAGCACATCTTTCGGTAGTTTTGCCACTTGTATACAAGCTCTGGCCGGGGCCGCATGGGGAAAAAATTGGCCATATATAGCATTCATGCACTGAAAATCATTGAGATCTTTTACTTCCACTGGAAGTTGACCTGAAATAAACAAAAATCCTCCTGCTTTAATTCCTTGAGAATAAGGTCCGATTGCTTGCGGGGCATTTTCGCTACTAACAACACATTTATCCACTTTTAACTTCTCCTCTATGATCTCGTTGACAAATTTTATTTTTGAAGATCCCGCTTTACTTCATTAACGATTTCTTGCATTCTTTCGTGATGCTTCTCTTTCCCCCAATGATATTGTGGCAAATCCCATTCCATTGTCTTTAAACTTTCTATTGTATCGGCTAACACATCGAAAGGCAGAGATAACAAGAGTAGTCCTTCTGGGAATAGTTTGCGCGCTTTCATACCATGATGGAGACCAGTGACCATAAGATTAATTTCACCATGAATATATGGGTACATATATAGCCAGGCACACCCCAAAACTGATGTCCCTTTTGCATTCCATCCTGCGCCGGTCTTATATCCCGCCGCTCTAAGCACAATTTCCGCTTGGCTAGGTTTAGCAGTGACAATCAGAAGATCAGGATTGAACGCAATTTTTTCTAGTGGCGAAAATGCCACATAATTGACACTCCCCTTTTCCAGCTTTGACATACGATGATAAATTCTGCGATTCGCACTTGGATCCTCATAAACTCCCAGTTTCGGTCCCACCTGCCCGCTTTTGAAAATGGGATCCCCTTCCACCATTCCCATCAGGATTGGTCCGCCCATACACTCATGATTTTCCAATGTCGTATAAAAAGGTTCAGCTGTCTGTGCCACTTTTAACATTTCACAAAAAGCCACCTCTTTATCAAGCTGATCCATTCCATCCGGTTTTGTTAACAGAAACTTGATGCCTACCGGTTGGTACTCAAAATCAAACTTCTCAAAAATAGATAAATCGATTCGTTTTTCCATGTTTTTCCTCCTAATCTATAGATTCACAATACTAACTATGCAATATTCATGCCATAACATAATGCTCTGAATATTGCAGCATTTCGGCAAGCCCGAAAGTTTTTTCAAATCATTAAGGGGATTAAAGGGATCAAAAAAATCCCTTTAATCCCCTTAATGGGATACAATATTTAGCTTTCACGCAAGTAGCTTCATGCTACATATGATCAGAATTTCCGAGTCTAGATTTAATTGCATCAATACATTTTAGCCCCAGCTCAGTAATCGTTGTCCCTTTCCTTCCTTTATATTTTTTCACCATTTGATGATTATCTAACTCCGTTAACAGTTCACGTATCTCCATTTCAGAGATCTTCTCCCCGTATACGGGCGATAATTCCGCGAGGCTTCTTCGGCCAGCTTGTTTATGGCTGCCACTTATATGTTGCAGATTCTCTAAAATAAAGAGAAACTTTATTAACTTGTGAGTTTCATACTGCCTCAATTGCTGAAAAATCTCTTTTTCCCCCTCACTGACTTGTGTTTCCTTCACTCCCTCTACTTCACCCTCAAAAAAAGAAGTAACATCTTCCAGTTCCATTGTTTCTTTATTGAAATTACGGAAATATTCAATATAGTTTTGCAGTTCCCGGATATTCCCTTCCCAATCATATTGTTGCAGATGCATCATAGCTGCGTTGCAAATTCTGAAATTTGCTTTCAGTTGCCGTATAAATATTTCACACAAGAGTGGAATATCTTCCCTTCTATCCCGCAGGGAAGGTACTTTCAGGGGAATAACATTGAGGCGATAATAAAGATCACGTCGAAACTGCCCGGCGGTTATCAATTCGGCAATATTGCGGTTCGTTGCGGCAATAATGCGTACATCGACGCCAATCACTTTTTGTCCACCGACATGGGTAACTTCCTTTTCCTGTAGAACTCTAAGCAAACGTGCTTGCAAATGAACCGGCATTTCACCAATTTCATCCAAGAACAATGTACCGGAATGAGCTAACTCAAACAGACCGATTTTCCCACCACGCCGCGCTCCAGTAAATGCACCCTCATCATAGCCAAATAATTCACTCTCAAGGAGGTTTTCCGGTACTGCAGCGCAATTTACCGCGACAAAATGGTTGTCTTTTCTATACGAAGCATTGTGAATTGATTGCGCGAGCAGTTCCTTACCGGTTCCACTTTCCCCAGTTATCAGAATCGAGGAGTCAGAAATTGCATTCATGGCGGCGATAGTTTTCACTTTTTTCATTTTTTCATTATTTGTAATAATATCTTCAAAATTGTATTTCGCTATAAATCCACGGCCGATAATCTGATTTTTGAAACTTGGTATCTTCACTGCCGATTCATAAACCCTTTCTACCGTCAAATAACAAATATCGGCTAAACTGGCGGATCCGACAGCAATTTTTACAATTAAGTCATTATCATTAAACTTAATTTGCTTTTGCACCAATGGTTTCATTTCCTTGATAGCTTCTCGAATTGACCTTTGCGGAAAGAGACTGAGGATATTTTCGCCAATTATAGACCTATCTTTAAACTCAAGAATCTTTTCTGCCATATAATTGTAATGTAAAATTCCTCCGTTGGAAGAAAATCCAATAATACCAATTTTATGATATGTCATCATGTATTCATTCAGATCGAAAGAAATATGAGCGAAATCTATACTTGGCGTAAAATTATGTAACATAATTTTATCACAATAAGCTCTTATCGCTGGTGTATTGAATAACTCCTCCAGTTTAAAATTAATAAGAATATATACAATGGTACTAATATCCAGCACTCTATTGCCAATACTAATAATCCGTTTAATCGAACTGGGCACATTTTTCTCTTCCCCAGGAGTAATTGCCACCTCAACATCACCTGCATTTCCGCTAAATGGGGAATATGGGATAAGCTCTATTTGTTTAGCCCCCATTTGGTGGATTTGATCAATGCATAGCATTGCTTCTCTTATATCAGTGTGGACCAGCAAAGCTTTTGTATTACATGGCAAGGAAAGGATGGATAAAAAGCCGCTGCGCAGGATGGCTAAATTAGAAACAACGATCGGGCCTTTTCCGATAACGTATTTTTGGACAATTCTACGTATATTAACAGTAGTAATAACAACCAGATCAGCCTCAATACCTTTTCTCACGCTACCGTCTTCCACAGCATATTTCTCAATTATAACTCTGTTCTGTAACAATTCTTGAAGTATATTATATTGAATATACCCCGATTCATTCGAGTAAGAAACAATTGCTAGCTTTTTCACCAAGTGTACCTCCCTTTTGATATATAGCAATATATCTTGTAACAACTTTTGGTCGTCAGTGCACTGTCCAGCTTCTAGATGGCAATTCTGGTAGCCCCATTACCGTCCAAAATACTACAATAGTAATTAAAATAAGCGAGAGGATAACTTTTCCCCTCGCCGTTAATTTATTTAGCCACATAATCAGCTATCCCCTTGCAATGGCACGAGCAATACGCTAGTAATTTCATAAAGTCGCGTGTAACATCGGCCTCCTGCAAGCCTTAAGGTCTGACGTGTATTTTTCCTTGTCCGTCATCTTTCGTTTAGCGCTTGCTGATTTCTGGCTCAAGGCTTGGTGGCTTAAGGCTAAACTATCCTGAAGTGGTCGTAATAAATCTAAACTAATTTTTTTGGGTTCAAAACGATATTCTAAATGACTATGTCATACTCCATTCGTTTTGCAGTTGTCTGAGCAATTTCACTGCCCAATAATCTTTTAATTATGTGAAATGACATATTTATTCCAGCCGAAATTCCTCCTGCTGTAATTATCGAACCTTCATCTACAAATTTTACATTCCTTTTTACATTTAGCTGGGGAAACTCTTTGTCTAGACGGTCTATGTACCTCCAATGAGTTGTAGCATTTTTATTATTAAGCAAGCCAGTCTTCGCCAGCAAGAATGCACCCGTACATACGGAAGCCAGTAGTTCAACTTTATTACTTCGCTCGTTTATCCAGTTAATTACAGTTTCATTGTTTATTTCTATTTCACTAGCTCCATATCCGCCGGGTATAATTAGAATATCCAAATCCGGTGCGTTGTAAAAGCTGTGGTCAGGCTTAACCTGTAAACCGTATCTAGTCTTAACTATATTTCCTGATTCAGAGATTGTTTTAACCATAAATGAATTTTCATCGCTATTCAAAAAAGTAGTAATAGAAAAAACCTCAAAAGGACCAGCAAAATCTAGCACCTCTACTTCATCAAAAAGCAGTATTCCTACAGTCCATTTTTTATCCATATTATCCCCTCCCTAAAAGATATTTCTAGCAAAATGGACAAAATCCTTTTTAATACTTCAAACTGAGACCTCACCAAAAACAATTCCGAGCATAATAACCCAAACAAGCAAAGTTCGATTAATTCCGGGAATTCCATTGCAAAACATTACCAATTCACTTATACTATATCCGTATAATGACATATTTGAAAGACCGACAACGAACAGAGCCGTGAAGTGCCGTGCTATTCGTGAAGATTAAGACTTGAATAATTTAACCTTCAAGCAACATAATTTCCTATTATCAATATAATATTTATTCCCCTTTCTTTTTAGTTAAGAATCATTTATAATAGGAATTGTTATTGTATTTTTAAAAATTACTATCATCGAGCAAAATCAATATTTTTCATCTAAATTTCATATGCGGGAATGGCGGAATGGCAGACGCACCAGACTTAGGATCTGGCGCCGCAAGGTGTGGAGGTTCAAGTCCTCTTTCCCGCACCACATCAATTATAAGACATTCAGGATTTTTCCTGAATGTCTTTTTTATTATATATCGGAATTACTATGCCTTATTCAATGCAACCAGTTTATCGGATTCATAAATATGATTTCCTGTGGTTCCTTGGTTCGCCACCCGATACATGGCGTAAGCCACTACCTTGGCTGGTATTGGCTTATATTTTTTTAGCCCCCCAATAAATATAAAGGGTACAATACTTGTCATCATAACCGCCAGCTGTTCTCCCAGTCTAAATTCCTCCCGCTTCCCCAGCAGCAGGGATGGTCTGACAATATGCAGACCTAATAAGTTAATTTTTTTTAAGATTTCTTCCATTTCTCCTTTGATTCGGCTATAGAAACTCATTGAATCCACGGTTGCTCCCAGTGCTGAAATAATAATAAATTGAAGGACTCTCGATTCTTTTGCTTTTCTTGCCATTATTAGAGGATATTCAAAATCTACTACTTTAAACGCCTCTCTTGTGCCTGCTTTTTTTATTGTCGTACCAAGGCAACAGTAAATATGATCAACAGTTGCCTCTATTTCATAGGCATCTAGTATCTCAAAATCAATCTGTTTTTCTTCCAGTTTCCAGTGGTGTACCCTGAGTGGCCGCCTGACCCAAACTGTGATTTTCTCATATTCATTAGAAGCAATTAGCACTTCCACTAGTTCTTTCCCAACTAAGCCGCTAGCCCCAACCACAAGGGCCGTTTTTCTTTTCATCATCAACAACTCCTATCAGATTCAGGTTGGGGATATAATTGAGCAACATTATGGCCAATAACGAAGTCGCCTACCTCGTAATAACGCAAATTTTTCGTTGTCTAGGACCATCGAATTCACAGAAATAAATCCCCTGCCAAGTTCCTAAGTACAAGCCTTTGTCTACGATAGGAACGCTGACTGATGAACCAATCATCGCGGCCTTCACATGTGCGCGTGAATTGCCCTCGCCATGCTTATAAGCAAGTTCTGGTACCATATGATCGAGTGCAGTCAACATGTCCTCCACAACATCCGGATCAGCATTTTATGGTTACACCTGCCGTCGTATGAGGTATAAATACCTGACATAAGCTGCTTTTATCCTGGCTCTGCCGCACTATTTCCGCTACCTGACTCGTAATGTCGATAAATGCCTCGCGAGGAGTATTGATGGTAAATTCTTTTAACATGGTGAGCCTCCTGCTGATTATCATTCTTTTGTGGCAAGTTTACGAACTGTTGCCTATATTTATTGCATCTACTGCCGAGAAATCAATGCTATTACTACTTGGCTAGATATCCCTTCATAAGAGCATCATTAATTAATTCGTCAACTAAAACTCCGAGCCTCTCCGAGATATCTTTAGTACGTTTGTTACGTTCGATCACTTTCTTACTAGTTATACCGTGACTCTTCCATGACTCGCCTTCTGTATTGCAATGTAATAACAATGGTTGTAAGCGGTCAAGAGCCCCAGCAAAACGGGCTTCGGGAGTTACCTGTTGTTCAAATTCTTCCCACAAATTCTTAAATTCATCTGCCTGATCAAGTGGCAACATACCAAACAATCTCTCTGCTGCTTTTTGTTCACGGCTATTTTGATCCATACAAGCCTTCGCATCGAAGCAATAAGTATCGCCAGCATCAATTTCTACAATATCGTGAATGATTACCATTTTCAAGACCCGTAAAATATCAATATCTTTATGAGATACATGTTCATACAGTAATATTACCATTAAAGCCAGATGCCATGAGTGTTCCGCATCAGTTTCACGTCTGGACTTATCTAACAATATATTCTGACGGTATATTTGTTTCAGCTTATCTGCCTCAATTATAAAATCGATTTGACTTTTTAATCGTTCTTTCAATTATCTATCCTCCGCTGTTCATTTACTTAAATACGTTGAGAGTAGCAGAATCCGATGGTTAATATATCCACCCTTCCATTAATCCAGCAAATAATGGTAATACAAGCAAACCAATGACGAATAAACGTTTGGATTTTATGCGCCATAATTTTGCACCAGAACCGCCAGGATTATCGTAATTGACTTTGTTGTACGGATTCTTATAAATATATTTAATCATATTACCGGTTATCTGTTGCGGTGGAAACGCAAATAGAGGACAACTCCTCCTTTGTTGACATACGGGTTGGTTGTAGTATAATTTATCTTTACGCAGTCAAAGGAGGGGTCTTGTTTTGGAAACTTTTTTGTATATTTTGGGGCATAATATTGTTCCTATTTTTGCTTTGGTGACAGCGGGATATTGTATGGGGAAAAAGTTTCCGATTGATATGCCAACTATGAGTAAACTGAACTTTTATTTATTTGTTCCAGCCTTTATGTTTGTTTATTTATTTACAACCGAAATAAACAGAGATCTCTTTATGATCGGGGTTTGTAGTATTGTACTCTTTTTGGCCCATGATATGGTGGCGGGAATTATCGGTAGATTATTTGGTTTTGACAAGGGACGTATCTGCGCTTTTAAAAATACTTTTATGTATACGAATTGTGGGAACATAGGAATTCCTTTGACAACATTAGTATTTACGAGTTCTTATTATGTCATTGATGGGAAAACTCCTTTTCTAGAGATGGCCATTGCCGGCCAGATTATCATTATGATTCTTCAAATTCTCGTAAGTAACACGCTCGCTTTTTATACGGCGGGTCGCGCAAAGTTTAACCGCAGTGATTCGATTAAAAAGATTTTGGGGATGCCAACAATTTATGTTATCCCCTTTGTATGTATCTTGAAGATGCTTGATATTCCCGTAGACAAAAGTATAATTTGGCCGGCCCTGGTTTATTTAAAGGATGGCTTGGTAGCAATTGCTCTTTTGACGTTAGGCATGCAGCTTTCGAAGAGTGAATTCGATTTTTCGAACCGTGATGTATACGTTGCATCCTTGACGCGTTTGATTATAGGGCCCTTACTAACTATGGTCTTTATTTATCTTTTTGGCTTTACCGGTATATTGGCCCAACTGCTCCTCATATCCTACGCCGTACCGACGTCGGTCACTATGGCCCTCGTAGCGGTCGAATGTGATAACGAACCCAACTTTACAACCCAGGTCGTAACGGTCTCAACCCTGCTCAGCGCCGTGACGATGACTTTTTTTATCTATATTGCGCGAATCATCTATCCAATCTTTTAAAAGCTGGTGACGTGATTGGGTCAGGTCTCATATTTAAAAAGCATCCAGATTTATCAGGGTTAATTCTTAATGATTTATTATCCATTGCCCTTTGTACTGCTAATATTCCATCTAGATGATCGTATTCATGCTGAATTAGTTCAGACAAATCATCCTCAAATTCTAAAATACAATCGTTCCATTGCAAATCCTTATAAAATATTCTGCATTTTTTATATCTTTTTAGCTTTACTTCTAATCCAGGAAAACTCATACAATCATCCCACACCTGAATCTCTTCTTCTCCAAATTTCAATCTAGGGTTAATAATGGCATATGATTTATTATCAAAACTCATATAGATAATTCTTAAAAGCTCTCCAATTTGAGGAGCGGCAATAGCTCTGCCAAATCCGTATCTTTCTCTGAAATTCATCATTGTATCGTGTAAATCGTTAACTACCTGACTTATTGCATGCATATCCTTGGTAACTTCTCGTGAAACATTATAAAGAGATTGATTTCCTAAAAGTAATATCTCTCGTATAGCCATTTTTCAACACCCCCTTGTATGATTTTTATTCTATTTGTAATGCTAAATACCTCTACAACGATTAATTTTGCAATGAAAAAATTCTTCCAGTTAATAACTTTTGCCGGAATCCACTGATTATTCTTAATAGCCTTGTTAAATTACGTGATAAACGAACGTAGAAATAGCAATAAGTAGGCATCATCGATGTCCGACCACTGTCATAGGTATGATAAATCTTTAAAAGCCGACCGCGAGCAAATAAGAAAGGGTAACTATCATTGTAGGGGATTCGGAGAGGGAAATAATCGTTTAACGTATTATCTGTATACGGGCTATCCAGCCAATATCTTAACCGCCCAATATAACAAAAAAACACCACTAACATTATCACACGATAATAATAGCAGTGCTTTTAGTCTTGCCTTATTTTATTGCCCTGTGCAGTCGTAGCACAGGCCCTTTTTTATTTAATGTGTAAATGGAGCGGGAAAAGAGATTCGAACTCTCGACCCTCGCCTTGGCAAGGCGATGCTCTACCGCTGAGCTATTCCCGCATGATAAATGGCTCCTGGAGTAGGACTCGAACCTACGACCGATCGGTTAACAGCCGATTGCTCTACCAACTGAGCTATCCAGGAATAAATGGTGCCTCAAGACAGAATCGAACTGTCGACACGAGGATTTTCAGTCCTCTGCTCTACCGACTGAGCTATCGAGGCAAGTGGTTGAAAAATGGCGACCCAGATCGGATTTGAAATTACGACCTCCGCCGTGGCAGGGCGGCATTCTAACTACTAAACTACTGGGCCACATTAGTATGCTCCGTGAGCAACTTTTACATAATAACATATTTTTTTTATTATTACAATAACTTTTATTCATTTTTCGACCAGATTCTTCTACATTTATGTACACATTATCATTATTTAAAGCTTGTCTTTTGCGAAATCATAGTCTAATTTGGCTACGGAATACGATATTTGGAAACCGTTCTCTTCCGTACCCCCATGAAAAATTCGCTCAAACCAAAGTATGAGCGAACATAAATTGCATTTATAAAATACCATCAGGGGATTCAATTTACATTATATCTAACCCTTGTATAGTAAGCCTTTTAATTCATTTTTTATTGTTGTCTGAATTAAAAATAGCAAACTTAAGTGCTGATTAACTTATTATATAACACATTAGCCGCGTGCGCATAACGGGATAACAATATTTGCAATGAGGCAACTAATCCCCACAACACAGAACATAGCACGGTCTAACACTGTCGACAAATCCTTTTCGTCTTTGCGTACAAATAAGAAATGGGATACCAGCGATAGTGCAATCGACAAGAAGATGGTAAACAAACCAATGCCAGCAATATGATCAACCAGTCCAAATGAGCCTGAGGACGGTAAAATAGAATTCACTACATAGGAGTTTGCCACTGCGCCAAAATATGCGCCTGTTGGCAAGGAAAACCGCGGTCCGATATCAGATGGCTTGATAAAGAAGCTCGATAGGGTGAGGAGTAAGGCTGCAAATAACGAAAGGAATAGTTTTACGTACAGGCCGTAATCAATTCGGTTGATTTCTATGCCATAGATATATTGGGAAAACACTTTTTGAGTACCAGGTGCTATTCTAGGGTCGCCGTATGAAGACTTATAGGTATGCGTCTTTATTACATTACTACTCTCGATGATGTTGTAACCAGGAATCTTTACCCTTGAACTTATATTAGATGCGGAATCGGCTTCATAACGCAGTTTGGTTCCATCACGAGCACCATCTTCCATGTAGATATTTAGCATCTGGTTTTCAATGGGAACTCGAGTTGTATCAAAAAACTTAATCATTTTGGCAGAAACCTTATAGCGCTGATAATTTACTCCATTATTGTCACTATAGCTTTCTAACAGTTCTTTCTTGTTGATTATGCCATCAACAAGTACAAATTTACTGCCAGGATCCAAATTTTTATCGCCATTCCAACTAAACCAAACATAGAAATTGGCTGTCCAGAAAGAATCCTTAATGGACAAACTATCGATATCGTCTAGATAGGTTCCAATCTTTACTGTGGTATAACCGCTACCTTCGGGTAGTGGGTCAGGTGGAGTTCTCCCGGGCTCTGCAGCGGTGGGATTCATCCTTGCTGTGTGGTTAGCTCCCGCCTGAATTTTATTATTATACATGGTGGAAGCACTATAATACGTAACGAGAGAGTATATTATCAATATCATCAAAGAAAAAATGATAATAAATTTCTTCTTTTCGCTGTTAAGGTTATTCCAGATCAAAATCATATAGACTCCTCCTTTATGAAATAGTTATTACTAATAATCCATCATTCATTTCTTTTTGATAAATACTTCTGAAAATTTACAAATCTGCTCAATATTGATCGGCTAATATACTCCCAAACTTATTTGTATCAGAAAAGGGCTACTCAAGATAGGATAAAAAAACCTATCTTGAGACAACCCCTTTCAGTATCTCGGAAAGGACATATAAGTCCTTCCAATAATCGCTGACTTGCCGAAACTTATTTATTACGTTTTAAACCAAGAATCTGGTTAAACTTCCAGCCATGATATTATTCGTATTCGGCTTGACCGTTCTTTTTCAAAGTAACTTTAGATACTTCTTTCAGGTTAAAGTGTTCCCACTCCGAGTAATTACCTTTATTATCCTCAACACGAATATCCCAAAAAGTAGATTTTTGTCCACTAAAAGCAATGTCAAAAGTTTCACCATCTAATAAAACATCTTTTGCTAGAATATTTTCTTCCCAGTCATTTGATTTTGATGGTGCTACGTAAAGTTTCGTAATCGTAACTCCTGTCTTGTTTACTAACGTAAAATCTTGAGCACCAGCAAATACAACATTGGTAGAAAACACTAACATGGATATAAGAGCAAGTACGAATGTAAACCGTTTCATGATAAATACCTCCATTTTTTAATTTAATTCCTTGGTACTATAATAAACCCATTAAAGTTTCCAGTACGCACTTTTTAGGCAAACCTTAACTGGTATCATTGCTCTGTCATGCCTCGTTGGTAGCACGTACTCCTTATGCGGAATTTCCAATTTGATGATCCAGTCTACATCGGTCATCAGTACCGTTTATGTAGAAGAGAATAAATTGTAAAAGCCTTCTTATTTAGAATTTTCTAAATAAGAATTTATAATTAACATTACTTTTTAATAATCATTATCTATTAATTAATAATATATCAGATTTTTTACGCCTGTCAACACATTTTTTTCATATTTTAACAGATTTCTACAAACTCAATGGAACGAATGTGGGAGGCAACTTCTACATGTCTAACAAGAACATTTATGTGTATAAACGAATCCGGTATATTGTGGTCATTCCTGTTGTCTCGGCTCTAAAGCTGAACTTGATAGTTTCCATCTTTAATGAGTGCATAGACCCTGTTGTTTCTTTAATAAACCGGCAAGACGGACTACGATTCCCTTGCACTTTGATATGTCGTCGAATTGACGTTATATGATGTTTTAGTAGCTTATCTTGACCCAGAAGCTTAGCCTTGCTTTTTTCACAAAACCACTACTAAAAAAGTCCATTCAGATTTGATTATTAGCCCTAATTACCTACAAATATTAGGACATTTACCTTCTTTACATTGGTAAAATAATGAAATATAATGTTCCTAATAGGACCTTTGGGAATAATTAGTAAAAAAAAGGAGACCCTTTATGAAAAGATCGTTAACGCTAACACTTTTATTTATATTTCTCACCTTTGGTTCCATTGCATCTGCAGAAAATCAAGAGATATCCGGTGTCCAATTGGGCAATGCTTATTTACCAGCAGGCACCAATATTGCAGTTGAATTAATAGACCCTGTAAACTCTAAGAGAACGTTTGTTGGCGAGGTACTAGAGGTAAACATTCTTGAAGATATTGTCCTCAACAATACCGTTGTTATTGAAAAAGGCTCCAATGGATATGTCATGGTCTCAAATGTTCGGCAAGCAAAAGATTGGGGAAAGGCTGGTGGAGTTGAACTTCAGCCTCAGTATGTCAAGACGGCAAATTGGATCAAAGTGCCTCTTCTACAGGGTATAAAGAAAAATGGTGATGGTCATGATGTCATTCGTCCTTTCGGACTCGGTGCAGCTGGAGCTGCAGGCGAAACTGCACTGGGAATAGCCGGGAAGATTGCTGGTCTATTCTTATTTTACGTTGATCCCCGTCCAGGCCACGAAGTCGAAATTCCCGCTGGCACTAAATTCATCGTGACTACTGGTGAAAATATTGATCTACAGGTCTCTCCCGATAAGTTACAAGAAGCGATGACGCTTGAGGCTGCACGAAGAGGATCAGCATCTATAGCGAATAAACAAAATTGGACTGGCACTTACAATACGAACCGTGGACAAATGACACTGGTCCAGAATGGAAGTACAGTCACTGGAACATATGAAAGAGGTAATGGAACAATTGATGGTAGAATATCTGGTAATATACTTACCGGAAAATGGATAGAGGAAAAATCGAAGGTAGCACCTAGCGGAAAAGGCTATTTTGAGTTCACGATGTCATCAATCGGTAATTCCACACTAATACTTTGGCGTCATGACTACTCCAAGAACTGGATTGAAGATAGGTGGTCCGCAAAATTAAATGGATTTTAATACCGCCACACATACTTGACTGATATGCTCCTCCTTATAATAAAACTGTTTATTATAAGGAGGAGCATATCATTTTGGCAGGTATTTAGCACCTCAGAATTTGATTTCAAACTGATTTGATATGACACAAATACATTAAGTCAAAGTCGGATGGGTATTAATCTCTACTTTCCCCCTGGTGATACGGATGCTCACAGTCCCCTTGTTTGCAAATTCTTTATATTGTTTAGTCACGGGAACATACCCTATGTATTTACCACAACCGCCACAAATCCCCTTGATCCCGATCTTACCATCTTTCATTTCTTTCCACTCATAAATATTTTCTTCTATAGGAAGATTACACTTCTTGCAAGTGTGACTGTTAATCATTGTTTTCTGAGTTTCTTGATCAGCGGTTAAGTGCTGCCTTTCTTTTATTGCTGTTAAATATATTCCATTCACTAAATCAATATACGGTTTAGACTTGGGGGCGTAATCAATAAACTGGTTACACTTTGGACAATGACATGCTATATGTTTCATACCATTAGAGAAAGTTTGCCATCTATATAACATCTTGCTTTCTTCAACATCGCAATGAGTGAATGTTTTCATATCTATCTTACCTTCTTCATAATATTATTTTAACTACAATATTTACAAACAGCTATAGTAGTCTCTTCTGATCTACCAATTATATACATAATCCTCCTAAGCAATATTCTTCGGTCAGTATTTTTTAATATACTAAATTATAACATAAAATCTAAGTACAAGAGATGAAGTCCTAAAAATCATTTCTCCAACTTCTTAGATTTATCATCCGTACATAAGCAAAAGGCCTATAAGCACAATGCCTATAAGCCTTACCATTACTAATTTGGTGCGAAGGGAGGGACTTTAGTTTCGTCTAAATATATGTAACGACGAAACTTTCCTAACCAGATATAACTCTAGCTGGGGGAGTTCCTTTTTACAAGCAACATACCATATCTTTACCTTGCTGAGCTTATAATTACCTAAATCTGAAATTTACTAACAGCTTCGCGAAGTTCCATTGCGAGATGAGCTAGCGCTTGGCTAGATGAGGCAATTTCTTCCATAGATGCCGATTGTTCTTCTGTAGCCGCCGATACAGTCTGTGCTTCCCCCGATGCTTTCTTGCTGAGCCCATCGATTTCTTTCACAGATGATACAATTTGCTGACTGCCACTTGCCATCTGCTGACTTGCGGCGGAGATTTCCTTCACTTGGTTAGATACTTCTGTTACCAGAACGGCTATTTGACCAAATGCTTTCCCGGCAGTAGTTACAACCTCTGTCCCAATTTGAACCTCCCGCGTGCCCTCACTCATAGCAATAACGGCTTTACCTGTGTCTCCTTGAATTTCACTAATTAGCATAGCTATCTTCTTCGCCGCATCTTGTGATTGTTCCGCAAGCTTACGAACTTCTTCCGCTACTACGGCAAAGCCGCGTCCTTGTTCTCCAGCTCTTGCGGCCTCAATAGCAGCGTTGAGTGCCAACAAATTTGTCTGTCCAGCAATACCTGATATTGTGTCTACAATCTGCCCAATCTCTTTAGACCTCTCACCCAGCTTCATAACTACTTGTGCAGAATTATTGACAGTCTGTTCAATATTGGTCATTTGGTTGACAGCTCTTTCTACAGACTTGCCGCCTTCTTTTGCCGTTTCAGCTGCCTTGGCTGATTTTTCAGCTACGAGATTAGTATTGACAGCTACGTGCTGAATATCTGCTGACATTTGCTCCACGACTGCCGATGTTTCATGGATCACAAAAACTTGTTTTTCCGCACCGTTGGCCACTTCGCTGATTGATTCTGCCACTTGATTTGCCGCTTGCGCTGATTGTTCAGCACTAGCCGTGAGCTGCTCAGTAGATGCCGCCAGAGTCTCCGCAGACGCAGAAATTTTTCTAAGAACACCGTTTATGTTGCCAATCATTTTGTCCATAGCTCGTGCCAGATCTCCAGTTTCATCCTTAACCAGAAGAACATTTGCAGGAATCTTAAAACTAAAATCACCGTCAGCTATCTTATTTAAATCCGCAACAGATTTTTTAAGAGGTCTAGTCACAGATCGCGTAATCATAATGGCGGTTGCTAACCCAATTATTATTGCCATTATTGTCAGTATCAACAATGTCATATATGCTTTATTCCCTTTAGCTTGGGAATCATCAAAAACATCGTTTATTTGTTTTTCCCTAAACTTAATATATTCTTCTAATTTCTTGCGCGTTTCAGCAGCAGCTGGTGCTAATTCATTTCCCATTACCATGATTGCTTCTTCCATCTTTCCATCACGTCTAAGAGGGATGACTTTATCCATAGCAATTTTTTGGTATTTATCATCCAAGGTTTTTGCATCCTTAGCCAGCTGCTTTCCCTGTGCCGAAGTAGCTTTGTCGATCAATTCCTGGGTAATCTCATCATCTTCTTTGTCCAGTTTATTATAATCATCAAGAAAAGAGTTTTTGCCAGTAAGGATAAAACCGCGTATTGCCGCCACTTTTAACCCGCCATTAATCGCCAGTTTATTGGCTTTTTCTAGTACAACCAAATTTCTATCCTGCAATTCATCACTGGCTTTATTCATACTATTAATTAAATACATCCCGACACCGCTAGAAACTATCATAATAGTTAGAACCATAAGAAATCCTGCTGTAATCTTTGCACCAATTTTCATACTAAGCCTCCACATTAAATATAATTTTAAAGTTCCCGCTATCCCACCATTGATTGACCTCTAACCATAGATCTCCATAAATCATAAAATACTATTCTCATGTAAATTGATGCAACCTAGCAAGCGTTGACAGATGGACGTCTGTTAACGCTTAGCTTTAATCCTCCCTTCTCAGAAAATATTATTTATGGCAAGATTCGACATATAAATTCAAATTCCCTCTATTCAAAACTATTATTTCTCGCATTTTTTCAGTCAAAATATGCTCCCATTTTTATATAGCTCAATGTTGGCAAGGGGACGAGCACTCTTTTCCAATGACATGACAAAGACCCATCAACCAATGCGGTTGATGGGTCTTTGTCAAAAATACTTTTACAACTTATCATTAAATGATACATTCCTCTTATCCACTGACCTGTCTTCCTTCAGGGTAATTTCACTTACTGCCAGGTGAATTATAGCAAATTTTTACTTATGGCTATAATTACAATAATTCTATGTATTTTTCATGTAGAGTGGCAAAGCATAATCAAGAGGTAACGTTTCCATTACAGCCTCATACCAATTAGGAACAGAGGTTAGCGTGCGCAAGTCCGCTGTTTTAAGATAACCGTTGCATGTCAGACATATTGCAGCCGACCATCCAGGAAATTCATCGGCAGTTACTATCTTTAGCCGCTCAGGATTTTCCTCTGCACAAAAAGCACAGCCAATACGTTTATAGCGCCACTGTGTCAAACAGGCCCCGCACACCAACAAACGTCTTCCTTCCCCTTGTTCGAGGCAGGCAAAACCAGGAACATCGCCACATACCGGGCAATAATTTTTATCCCAACTTGCTAATGAAACAACACCAGTCACTAACTTGGCCATTTTAGACAACGCCATTCTACAGGACAAATGTACATAAATATCGCCATTTTCAGGAGCAATACCAAGTTGTTCTAAGTCGGCATGAATAGACTGCTGCTCTAAATAGCTTCGCACTAATTTTTCGGCCTGAATACTTGACAATATTATTTTTTCACGCCTGTTGACTACTTCAATGACCAGACAAACTGCAGCTTTGACAGGAAATGTATCTACTGTCAGAGCAGGATCACCTTTTGCCAATCGCTTCAACCACAGACTATGCATTAAATCATCGGCAGGAACAATCTCAATCTGAGGGATACTTTGCTCAATAAACTTCAAAATATCGGTAAATTCGGCTTTATATATCACTTTGATTTCTCCTTTTGCGTTACTTCCCTATACCACTTCGCATGATGTGCTTTCGCAAAAGAACGTGATACTGTACCACTCAACATACCGTTAATCGCCTCTTTTGAGCCTGGGTGCACCAAGCCGAGGTACATATGAACAAGAATAACAGCCATCATAATAAATGCGGCAAGATCATGCACTGGGTAAGCCCAACGGATCAGTCCTAGAGGGATGGAGTCGGCATACCACATCATGAAACCAGTGATGGTCAATATCCCACCATCAATCAATATCAGCAAAGAATTGACTTTTTCACCAGAATTGAATCGCCCTTGCTCTGGCAAATTGGCGTGACCACCCAAAATTTCTTTAGGAAACTCTTTTAAGAATTCTACATCCACCTTACCCCAGCTAGTAATATCCTTAATCCAACGAATAAAGGCTGGGTTGTCCCCAATGATAAATAGGAGCAAGGTGCCAAAAGAAAATACAACACCAGCAATTCGATGAACAATTCTGGCCTCCTGTACACCACCAAATAAACTGGCCAAAAAGTGAAAGTTGGGGGAAAGTACAATCAGTCCAGTCAATACTAGCGTAAAAAAGCTAGCTGTGTGCATCCAGTGACTTATTCTTTCAATCAGGGAGAAGCGTTTAATACGATCATTATTCATCTTTGCCCACCTCCTTGCCCTTGGGTGAAGCAGAATCATGCTCAGTAGTTTTTCCTCTAGTTTTTATAAACCCTACTGTAGTTGCGAGCACAGCACCAGCAATAGCCAGCCCTCCAAAGGGACGAATGAAGTCTTTCCACACATCCACCGATACTGGTACAGCCGGATCATTTGGCAATTGGTAAAATTCGGGTTCTCTGAGTAAAATGTAAGTAAAGTTAACTCCATTAAGTTTAGGAGCATCATATAAGACTGCCTGGGGATGAAGTGGCTTTATTTGTTTAAAACGTTGTTTTGCAATCGCCATAATTTCATCCCGCGTCCCATAGACGAGGGCTTCTGGCTGACACGTTTGCACGCAAGCGGGCTTAAGACCATTCGATACCCGTTCAGGACAACCGGTGCACTTATAAGCCTTGTTGGTTTTAGGATCAACACGCGGCACATTAAATGTACAATTCGTCACGCAATAGCCACAGCCAATGCATTTTTCATGATCAATGACAACAAAACCCATGTCAGTATGAGAAATGGCATCATGATTACAAGATTTCAGACAGGCAGCCTCAGCGCAATGCATACACTGCTTCTTAAAAAACAGCCACTCCATCTTGTTATGTTCCCAGACTTCTCTAAAGGTGATGAAGGTCCAGGTTTTTGGGGTGAAGGTTTGATGGGTTTGATAACTACTGGTTAAGGTCGTCTTCTCTGATGGCAAACTGTTCCATTGTTTACAGGCAATGGAGCAAGCCTGGCAAGCAGTACATTTGGATGCATCAAATAAAACGCTCATTCTTTCAGCCATCTTATTTCACCTTCCTTACGTTAACCAGCAGAGCCTTAAATTCAGGTGTTCCTGACGCAGGGTCAAAAGCAGCATGAGTCAATGAATTAACACTCGGACCCGTCGCAAGTCCAGCGTAGCCCCACCCGAAGGGCATGCCTACAGTATGACTTTCTTTGCCATTAATAATAAGGGGCTGAATACGCTCGGTTACCATAGCCTTAACTTTAAGCGAACCTCTCGGCGAAACTACTTCGACTACTTCACCATATTTAATATCTAATTGTTTGGCCAGTGCAGTACCAATTTCCAAAAAAGCCTCCGGCATAAATTCTGCCAACCATGGCAAATTCCGGGTTAATGATCCGCTACAAAAATGCTCAGTACCAGAAGAATAGGTTGTTAGTACATAAGGAAATTGCTCAATGTTACCGATATTTTGTTTATCTTTTAGGGATCGCCGTATTTTCGCCAAGGGATTGGTTGGTACCTTTGGATGCAAGATATTGGTAGTAGGGCTTTCAAGAGGTTCATAAAATTCTGGCAGAGGCCCGTCAATATTTATCCCTGAAATAGCGACTGGCATATCAGTACCTGGCATTTTTTTTGCATAAGGTGCAGTAAACAATCGGCCCATTCCTTCGGCATTCATGCGGAAAGCCGCTTTGCCCTCAGGTGTATCAGGTCCCTTGGTGCGATCACTAACATCCGGTATATCATTACCTACCCACTGTCCCTTGACCGTATCCCACCAGATAAGTTTACGTTTTTCATCTAGTGGCTGACCTTTCATATCACATGATGCACGATTATATAGTATACGCATATTGGCCGGCCAAGCATATGACCAGCTGGGAAAAATCCCTAAGCCGCTTGGATCTTTACCATCTCGCCTTTTTGCCAGGTTGCCATTGCCATATACGCCAGAATAAATCCAGCATCCACAGGAAACATCACCGACTGGCGCAGCCAGATATTCCCCTAAGCTTGTCAATAAATTACCCGTCTTTAAGTTGTAGCCACTAATCTCCTGCAACACTTTTTCAGGATCAGGTTCATGACCATAATCCCATACAGCATTCAGGATAGGCTCATCTTTAGGGTCACTGCTCCCTTTATAAAGTTCCTTAACTTTTCGAAAAATCAGATCAAAAATATCAAGATCAGAACGACAATCGCCCTCTGGCTTAAGCGCCGCTGACTTCCATTGTACCCAACGCCCGCTATTGGTCAGACTACCAGCTTTTTCGTATAGAAAAGCGGCCGGTAGAAAAATAACCTCTGTTTTAATATCTTCTGATTTTACATTAGGTGCCTTCCAGAATGCTGCAGTTTCCGTCTCAAATAAATCAACATTTACAAATAGCTCTAACTGAGCCAGACCAGCCTCAATGACTTGATTATTAGGAGTACTGACCATTGGATTAATCCCCACATTGAGTAACATCTTGAATTGTCCGCGCGCCATATCCTCTAACATCGGAATATAGGTTATGGCTTTACCGCTCTGCATCCGCGGTAGATAGTTATAGCAATAATCATTGGCAGCAGTAGCCCGCTCACCAAACCAAGCTTTTAGGATTGAAATCAAATTTTTTCGTGCAGCACTACTATACTTTCTGCCATATGTTGCGGTATCTCGATCCGTATCAAAAGGAGTAGTTATATACCCTGGTAAGGTAGTCGCTAGATTGGAAAAATCAGTAGAACCTTGAACATTAGGTTCACCTCTTAGAGCATTGACCCCGCCGCCAGCCAAACCGATATTGCCAAGTAATAACTGAATAATGGCATAACAGCGAATCCCCTGTGTGGCTGTCGTATGCTGTGTCATTCCTAATGCATACATGATCGTACCCGGCCCATTTTTGGATATCATTTCAGCAATTTGTTTTATCTTGTCTGCGGGGATGCCACTCATTGACTCTCCAATTTCTAAGGTATAACGCTTGTAGTGTTCTTTCATTAGGCTAAATACTGTGCCTGTCTCCTCATGGGATAAAGCCTTAATCGGTTGACTCTTTTCGTCAAGAAGGTATGCCCATGTACTCGTATCATAACTATTTTTCTCACTATCAAAACCTGAGAATAGACCTTCACTAAAATTAAAATTCGGATTAATTTTACAGGCAGCATTTGTAAAGTTAAGCATATAATCTATATTGTACAGGTTATTGTCCAGGATATAGCTGATGATAGCACCTAAATACGCTATATCAGCACCTGGCCTAATTTGGGCAAAAAGATCAGCTTTCGCTGCCGTCCGCGTGAAACGAGGATCCACAACAATAACTTTTGCCCCCTTAGCCTGCGCCCTTAGTACATATTTCATAGCAATTGGATGGTTTTCTGCTGCATTGGAACCCGCAATTAAAAACCAATTTGCATTTTCTAAATCTGTCCATGAATTGGTCATGGCTCCCCGGCCAAATGAAGGTGACAAACTTGTCACCGTAGGAGCGTGTCAAACACGGGCCTGGTGTTCATTATAGTTACTACCCATCAAACGGATAAACTTGGTCATGATATAACATTCCTCATTATCCAGTTCAGCTGAACCCAAAAGCCCTAATGAATCTGTCCGACTTGCCTCTTTCATCCAAGTAGTATCACGAACAGTTTTAATCTTATTCGCGATTTTTTCAATAGCTGCATCCCAGGAAATTGGCTGCCATTCTTTACCTCCCGGGGGACGATAAAGGGGGCTGAGTATACGATTTGGATTTTCGCGCACCTGTCCCAGAGCAACTCCCTTAGGACACAAACTGCCTTTATTGGTCGGGTGATCAGGATCACCTTCCAAATTAATCAATTTCTCGTCACGAACATGTAGAATAATTCCGCAACCTCCTGAACAAAAGTGACAAATACTCGGGTATTCTGTGGCATTGCGAAGTTTGAGATCATAACCAATAGCGCGGGCTTTTTCCGTCTCAAACGGCAGTCCTGTCGAAAGCACAGTAATTGTTGAAACTGATAATTTGATAAATTGCCGCCTAGATAATGCCATTTTTAATTACCTCCTATCATACTGACTCACTATGTACTTGTATTCTTCACATTTCGACAAGAATTTGTAAACTCCTCCGCATTTTTAGAAAATTCAATCTTTTTATTATAAATTTTTCATTATATAAGTCATAATTTTACAATAAAATTATGAAATGGACCCTTTCATTCGGACAAGGAAAACTAGCATGTTTTCAAGGAAAAATATCGAAATAAAAGAACCATGTACGTATTATAATATACACATGATTCTTCTATAGTTTATGCAAAAGCAGAAGTTTAGCCTACTCCAAAAAAAGTCCTCTTACGCCTAACAAGTTCAACACCTTCGAGCCTAATAATCTAAACAGGAAAAATCTGAGTATTATGGAAAATTCATTACGATATGTTATTTAGTATTATACTAATAAGCAAACTAGACACTAAATTTACTGACAGCTTGCTGGAGATCCTGAGCCATCTTAGCAAGACCTTGACTTGATGAAGCGATTTCTTCCATAGATGCCGATTGTTCCTCTGTCGCTGCCGATACCGTCTGGGCTTCCCCTGACGCATTCCTGCTGAGCCCGTCGATTTCCTTCACGGATGATACAATGTGCTGACCTCCACTTGCCATTTGCTGAATAGCTGCCGAAATTTCCTTGACTTGGTTGGATACCTCTGTAACTAGAATGGCTATTTCTGCAAATGAATGGCCTGCAGTAGTCACTACCTCTGTCCCAATTTCAACCTCACGCGTACCTTCACTCATAGCAACAACAGCTTTATCTGTATCCCCTTGAATCTCACTGATTAGCGTTGCTATCTTTTTAGCGGCATCGTGTGATTGTTCCGCAAGCTTACGAACTTCGTCTGCTACGACGGCAAAGCCTCGGCCTTGTTCTCCTGCCCTTGCTGCTTCTATTGCAGCATTTAGTGCGAGAAGATTCGTTTGAGCAGCTATCCCAGAAATTGTATCGATAATTTGTCCAATTTCCTTAGATCGTTGTCCCAGATTTGCAACTACATGAGCAGAATTATTGACAGTCTGTTCGATCTTAGCCATTTGCTTGACAGCCTTTTCAACCGAATTGCCACCTTTTTTTGCCGTTTCAGTTGCTCGGCTTGATTTTTCTGCTACATGATTAGTATTTTCAGCCACTTGTTGAATACCTTTCAACATATTTCCCACCACAGTAGATGTTGCATTAACAGCATTAACTTGCTTTTCTGCGCCGGACGCAACTTCGCTAATGGATGCAGCTACTTGATTTGACACTTGTGCAGATTGCTCGGCACTTGCTTGAAGTTCCTCCGATGATGCAGACAACTGCTCCGCCTGTATTTGAACAATCTGTATGAGATTCCTTACTCCTGCCTTCGATTTTTGCAAGGCATTATATAATTCACCAAATTCGTCATTTCTCTTTAGAATGATACTTTTCGTATCGCCTAGATTACCTGCCGCAATGTCATTAAGTTCTTTCACTAAGGCTACTACAGGCTTAGTAATAGTTCTACGAAGAACCATGGTTAAAATTATCCCAGCGCATACTGCAACTACCATCAAGATGACAGCTAGACTAGCCGATTGCGTAGAACTGCGATCAGCCAGAGAAACTCTTGCGAGTACTGACAGCGATTCTCTCTCTACAGTGGATCGAATAAATTGTTGATTTATTTGTGTCAGTGCAGTAAGATCTTTGACGAGTCCACCTAATTTCTTGCTAACTTCGTCCTTCTCCTGCGGACTAGCTCCTTCTTTCCTTTGTTCCTTTAAGAGGGGTATTATCCCATTCAATATTCCATCACGATATCGTTTTGTCCCGTCAAGCAGCTTTTCGATTTCCGGTTTATTTTCAGCAGTGGAAAACTGAAGAAGCTGATTCTCAAGATCAATAACTTTAACCATTCTTTGCTCATAGCTCGTTTTATACTGGTCATTCGCTTCTACAATATATCGCCTCATATCCAATGCAGCAGCAGTTAATTCGTTTTCGATTTGAGAAGCAGTGACAGTTCTATTGTAATCCGCTTGAATATCTTTAACATTACCTAAAAAATTCCGTGAGTTTAAAAAAGAATTAACCCCTAGCACTATCATCATAATTACCATAATTGCAAGTGCCACTGCTATTTTGCTACTTATTTTTAGATTCATATTATTTCCTCCAGTTATTGTTTTAATAAGATAGCATCATATATTATTGATGCACTTCTCTCTCTCAAATATCCCATACATACTGCTTCATCAATTCACCCGCAGTAACGCTTTTGCTTACTCTGTTCTCCCAAGTATAGCTGGGGGATTAGGGTTTTCATTTAACGGACGTAATATTGTATGCTCTAATAGTTATACCTCCAAATTAATTTTCATCTATTTATTTCATTTATTTCATTGATAATGGCAAATTATTTCTTTTTTCTACACCTATTGGCTATTATAAATACGAACCTATGCAGAATATGTCGAAATTACGTATTATGCAAACTTTATTTCCGATTATAATTAAAAAAATCATAGCTATTAAGAATGTAAGCGTAAAATTATAATTTCCCGTATTATTGCCCCCAATAAAAAATCGCCCACACCGAAATATGAGCGAACAAAAAGTGCGACACGTTCCTAGGTGAAAAGCTTAGGCATTGCAGTAATGCCAAGAGAACTAATATCAACTTCGACGTAAATCGCATATATAAGCTTCCAAATTTTATAGGCTGTCACAAAAATGCACGAATATTGTCTTTATTCCAGCAATCGATCTGAAACCAACGATGAACCGATATCCTTCATGACAGTGTGCAGATCTTTTCTTTCATGCGCCGGTTCATTTCGCATGCCGGCAACGACAACTACGTCTTTAACATCAAATTCCAACAACTGAAACATGTTTTTCGTATAATCAAAATATATCTGGAACATGCCGGTATCAGGATTACCCTGATTAAACACAAGAACCAGTTTTTTTTTCGCGGCATTCTCTTCTTTGAAATAGGGAGAGAATCGCGGAGAGAATCGCGCAAACAACCTGTCTGTGAATATCTTCGCCTGGGCGCTCATCTGCCCCATGTAAACCGGCGAGCCGAGAATAAGGGCATCGGCATGCTCAATCGCGCCATAAATCTTCTGCATGTCGTCGTTGATAATACAACCCCGATCGCCCTGTTTGCAGCCATAACAGCTCTGGCACGGTTTGATATTAAGATCACTGAAATACCAGGATCGAGTTTCAGCGCCCTGTTCTTTCGCACCTTCGAGTATTTTGTTTACTATCCAAGCGGTATTGCCTTCTTTCCGCGGACTTGCGATAAATCCGATGGTTTTCATCTTTCATCTTTCCTCCTTATCAACGGTTTGTTCTGTGGATTGTGTATTGATTGATTTAAATTTACACATTTAACATTCTCACCTCTCGGAAAAAACATTTATGTTTCCTTGTCAACAATAAAGCAAGGTTGTATCATACGCTAATATCCAAGCGTTTTAATACAGCCCCCTTTAGGCTACTTTTTGCTACACCCCCATTATTCAATTATATCTACACCTAGCTTTTTTATTTCTGCATCCAAATGCCTACTATACTTTTCCACGAAGCTAAGCATGATCTCAAATTGTTCCTCGGTTACCTGCTCAAATACAGCTTTATCCCGCTCTTGAAACTCTTTGTGCAGCTCCTCATGGACTTTGTTAATTATTTCCCCTTGCTCAGTAAGCCTAAAATAGATTTCTTTCTTGTTATCCGGTTTCTGGTAGCTTTCGATAATGCCTTTTTTTATGAGCTTCTTAGTTATTTTACTTATGGCACCCCTAGTCATGTAAAAGGACTCCGCAAGCTTTGTCACGTTGGAATCTACATTTCTTCCAATGTATTCGATGCAATGTACTTCAGAAGACTTATAACCCTTAAGACTGTCTTTCATCTTAAACTTATTAAGCGAAACCATCTTGTTTAATAAGTCCCTGAAACCCATTATGACCTGTTCTTCTTTGTTCATGGCCTGTCCTCCCACACGTTGGTGTATTAACAATATTATATTAATTTTTTGTTTCCATTTCAACAATATTGAAATAATTATTTTAATATTGGAATTGACCTTGTTCCTCGTTATATTCTATCCATAGGAATAAAAAAACTGAAGGCGGGAAGCGTGAAAAGAGGTACACATTACCCGCGCGGAAAAAGGGGTTTAGTTAATTATCTATGGTCTATTTATT